>Ga0255432_1057_pt1 | contig 20689 bp, 16 predicted proteins | sample ANMaggSeSYBR02I6_FD_182656 | JGI IMG/M metagenome (GOLD analysis project Ga0255432, IMG submission 182656) | Sediment cell enrichment communities from methane seep in Santa Monica Basin, California, United Staets - ANME aggregate JGI... | ecosystem: Environmental > Aquatic > Marine > Cold seeps >...
GCTGATTCCGGTTTTACTGGAATTGACCGATTGCCCTTTAGCATAAAAATCCTGCTTGAAAACCTTGTTAGAAATGAAGACGGCAATATTATAACAACAAATGATATAGAAAATATGGCCGGATGGAATGCTGATGCCCCGGTGTATCATGAAGTGCCTTTTATGCCTGCCCGCATACTGCTGCAGGATTTTACCGGAGTCCCCTCTTTGGTGGATATGGCTGGTATGCGTGAAGCTGCAAAACGTTTACAGATAAATCCAATGCAGATAAATCCTCATATTCCTGTTGAGCTGGTCATAGACCACTCGATTCAGGTTGATTCTTTTGGGTCCAAAGAATCTTTTGAATATAATGTTGAAAAAGAATTCAAACGTAATTTTGAGCGATACACCTTTTTGCGATGGGGCCAAAAAAATTTCGAAAATTTAAGCGTCGTACCTCCAGCCACGGGTATAATACACCAGGTAAATCTGGAATATCTTGCAAGAGTCATATTTTTCAAAAATAATGACGGTCAGAGGATGGCTTTCCCTGACACACTTGTCGGCCTTGATTCACATACAACAATGATCAATGGAATCGGTGTAGTCGGCTGGGGCGTCGGAGGAATAGAGGCAGAAGCTGTTATGCTGGGCAGCCCATATTACCTGCTTACTCCACAGGTGACAGGTTTTGAATTAACCGGCAATCTTCCTGAAGGAACAACAGCCACAGATCTGGTGCTTACCATTACCGAGTTACTGCGAAAAAAAGGAGTGGTTGGAAAATTTGTCGAATTCTTTGGACCCGGCGTTAATGCCTTAAGCCTGGAAGATCGTGCTACTATAGCAAATATGGCTCCTGAATACGGTGCGACAATGGGTTTTTTCCCTGTGGATGATGAAACAATAAAATACCTTCGCTTAACCGGTCGCTCTGAAAAAGTTATTACCCTGATAGAAAGCTATTGTAAAGAGCAGGGGCTTTTCAGAATAAAAACAACGGAAGATCCGCTTTTTAACGATATAATCCAACTCGACATGAGCAACATAGAGCCGAGCATTGCAGGCCCAAGACGTCCACAAGAAAGAATTCCTCTTTCTAAAATTAAAAAGACTTTTTTAAATGACTTTAAGGAGGCATCTTCAACTGACAGATCATATACGGAAGTTAGCATAAAAAACGAAATTAATATAGATATGCATGGCGAAAAATTTAAGCTCAACCATGGATCAGTTGTAATTGCATCAATCACAAGCTGTACCAATACATCAAATCCAAATGTCCTGATCGGCGCCGGATTGCTGGCCAAAAAAGCCGTTGAACGAGGACTATCAGTAAAACCATGGGTCAAAACCAGCTTTGCTCCAGGATCAAAAGCTGCAATCAATTATCTAAAAGCAGCGGAGCTTATGCCGTATCTTGAGGCTTTAAAGTTCCATCTTGTGGCATATGGATGTGCTACCTGTATTGGAAACAGCGGCCCTCTGCCAAAGGCGGTGACTGATGCAGTAAAAGACCATGACCTTGTGGCAGCATCTGTTGTCAGCGGCAACCGCAATTTTGAAGGAAGAATTTCTCCTCTTACCAGAGCCAATTTCCTCGCTTCACCGGCATTAGTCATTGCTTTTGCAATTTCCGGAAAGATAAATATTGATTTTGATAAAGAACCAATTGCATTGGATAATAACGACAAGCCTGTATATCTTCGTGAAATTTGGCCATCCACAGAAGAAATTAAAAACACCGTGAAAAGAGTTATACGTCCTGAAATGTATAAAAAAGCTTATGAAAATGCGTTTGAAGGATCAAATCAATGGAAAACGCTTCCTGTTCCTGAAGGAACACTCTTTAATTGGGACCCAAAATCCACATACATCAAAGAACCCCCTTTTTTAAAAGACATAAACAAAACAATTCCTGAACTTCAGGATATAAAAGGAGCCAGGATTCTGGCATTGTTAGGCGACGGTATAACAACCGATCACATATCGCCGGCAGGGGCAATTCCGGTTGACAGCCCGGCAGGGACATATCTTATCGACCAGGGTTTAACTCCTTCTGAATTTAATTCGTTTGGCTCGCGCCGCGGGAATCATGAAGTAATGCTGAGAGGAACATTTGGAAACATCCGCTTGAAAAATAAGCTTGTACCCGGCATTGACGGCGGCTGGACGGTTTTTTTACCAGATGGTCAAAAAATGACAATATATGAAGCGGCAATGCAATACCAAAAAGAAGCTACGCCATTGCTTGTAATTGCAGGTAAAAATTACGGCACCGGCAGTTCACGCGACTGGGCCGCCAAGGGAACATATCTCATGGGCATTAAGGCGGTAATTGCTGAAAGTTTTGAACGCATACACAGAAGCAATTTGATATGCATGGGAATCCTGCCTCTTCAGTTTAAACAAGGCGAAAGCCATAAATCCCTGGGCTTAGATGGAACAGAGATTTATGAAGTAGCTGGAATAGAAAATAAATTTGAGCCGTTAAAGGAACTCAGTGTTTTTGCTCAAGAAAAAGACGGAAAAAAAACTGAATTCCCGGTTATTGCAAGAATTGATTCTCCAATAGAACTCAGTTACTACAGGCATGGTGGAATACTGGCTTACGTTCTGCGCAATATGAGCGACAATTATAATTCAACCTAAGTTCAATACCGATTACAAATTTTCGTTTTGAATGCTTTTCTCCGGGCTGCTTGAACATGAAGTTCAGATCGAACCCTTTTCACCCGCACAGCCAACACCAAAAGGTTTGAACGGCTCTCCTATTCATCAGAAGGCAAAAAATTTGTACAGGGAACTCAGCACGGCCTTGGGCGTTCAAAAACAGGGCCATTAAAACGATAAGAAATATGTTCAGAAGCTCAGCCGTTTCTACAACGGAGAGGAATCTCCCCGCTTTCTTCGGTAGAGGACAATCGGCCGGTTGTGGAAGGTGGTATAACCAAAAAATGGGCCTTCATTCTTCACCATAGATGTTTTATGTGAAAGATGAAGATCTGGTACTCTGTGTTTTGTTTTCAGGAGATTTGAAATTTTTCTTAATATTAAATTCGGCAGTGAATTCATGTTATCCAGAGTCACTCATTTATTTCTATATCTCCCCTGTTTTTTATTTCTTGTATAAAATCATCACCGCCAAGGGTTATTGTGCCTACAACGATATTAGACGAATCAAGAACATTGGTTGCCGCTTGTTTGAAAACTTCGGAAAAACATTCCATCTTACCAATCTCGTCAAGTATAATGACATTATGAAACCAATCCTTTTCCCATATGCTCTTTCTTCTTCTGTATAAAATCCATTGGCAGGAAGGCCCAGTTTTTTGATCACTTTCTTGATGATAGTAGTTTTTTCCGATGAAGGAGGCCCCGTTAAAAAAATATTTTTCTTCATATCATTCACATGTGTGAATCAAATTGCAAGTTAAATAGGTAAGAGTGTCCCATTCTGCCTTTGTTTGTGGAGTTCGCGCAGGTGCAGAATGTCACGGGCGGCCTCGTTGAAAGTGCAAATGCCGTCAGTCTTTTCTGAATGTTTCCAGAGGTTGACCGGTTTCCTTGCCGTATTGCTTTTGAAAGTCCTGTGCCTTGAGGATTGAGATCGTGTTTATGTCGTTTTCTGAAAGCACCCGAAGATTGGAATTGCGGAACTGTATCTTTAAACTCAATTCTCTATGGCCTTGACATGTTTTTTCAATGTATCTGCGTAAACAGATGTCAGCTAATGCGCTAATCAAGACACAGAACCCTTCCTCTAATCAAAACGCGACACCGAGCCCTTTCTGATGATATGCCCGAAGAAAAGAATTTAATAAACCAGAGAAAATATATGTCTGCGATCTCCGCAAAAGACCAAAAATAAAATGAGAAACGCATAAAATCATGGGCGTCCCGCTGTATGGGCTTTATATCCGAAAAGGTCGCCCGCAAGCGGGCTTAGTCCCGGATGCTTTCCTTTTATTTCACTCTCAAAAAGATGAAATGTATTTTTTAATGCAATCCACAGGTCGTCAAACCGCTGATCGGCAAGATAGAGTTTTTCACAAAGCTTTCTAAGATGGTTTACACTGTAATATTGATAATAGATTTCTCTTTTGGTCTTATCCGCATTATCAGGAAAAATAAGGTTTCTTTCTTCGATAACCATCAGAAATAGAAGCCTGTATATAAGGCGCAGTTGATACTGATAAAACGCAAGCGCTGATATTTCCTCATTATCAATTTTTTCCCTAAGCTCTTCATTATCTGCATGTTTTAGAAAACCGTTTGCAAGAGAACGTATAGAATATTCTACGGCATTGCTTAAGCCTTCCCGAATCCTTGAACCTGAATCCAGCGCATCCTGATGATACTTTTCTATCAGGCTCTCCGCTCCCAGATCCATTTTTGCAGGCATGCGGCTTGAATGAAGAAGGCGAAACATTATGGCAAAGTCTGCATAATGCTCTTCTTCCATCATGGTTTCGAGATCAAACTCAAGAAATGACAGCCTGATAAGCCTGCTGCTGTTTCGCAGAAGCCTTAAATGAATGCCGTTTGTTACTATTGTGTAAAGATGCTCGGTAAGGTTTATGTATTCCTGAAGCAGGGCATGTGGTGACATGCGGGGTCCACTGTTTGTTCGCTTTTTATCAAGGCTGTCATTAAATCCGACAATATGAATCGGGAACCTGTCAAGATTGGCTGTGCGGTGGCTGACTGCATACAATTTTCCATGAACGGTTTCCGCCTTTGAGAGCTGGGCATCATATCCGAATAAGCCGAGCAAAGGGATAATCCAGTATTTTCTTGTTTCTGTAGTTCCGTATTGCTGCTCAGCAACTCTTTCTTTCTGCCTTTTGAATATACGCCACAAATCCTGGGCATCTGCCCATGCTCTTGCGATCTCATCCTTGACCTTTATTTTTGCGGGAAAGCCGAAATCTTTGGAAAGCTGACCGCCGATATCTCCCTGCACGATCTTGTCAAGAATATCCGCAGAAAGTATGGCGCCTTCTATGCGTATGGTGGTGTATTTCATAATAATATTGTATAATAATTTCCTTTTTTTGACAGGATATACTGGATAATCAGGATACTAGAAAAATAAAGAAATCATGCCTGCCTGCCCTTTGCCAAAGGGGAAAGCAGTTGTTCAAATCTTCATGGCTTCAGTATGGATGAAATTCATCATCTTGACCTAATAAATATCCTTGTTCAGTCTTTTTATAATAGATAACAAATCGTTACTTTTCACCAGGTTAGCGGATATAGTCTTTTAAAACTCTTTTAAAACTCTTTTAAAACTCTTTTAAACAATTGACCATTCCGAGTAACCGCTGTTCTGTATTTTCCCGCTTATTCTAAGAGACGAAAGCAAATTGGTAACCTTGTTTTTCTTCTGAGTTTCACTCAAAATATCCGGTAACTTATCCAGCAGGAACGTCTCGATATTTTTTCTGGGGGATTTCCCAAACTTCTTCAGATACTTGAGAATCAATTTTTTATAATAGTCATCATCAAGCCCACTATTTTTAATATATTGAGCCTTTAACTCATTATTGGAAAGCGAAACGGCTGTCTTGGCGGAAATGATGTAATTCGGTTTCCTTCCTTCTATTAATCCAAAACTTTTCAGATTTTTAATCTCACTGTTTGTAAGCTTTTTCCTTTTCTGAACTTTGTCCAATGCAATAATTTGCTCTAATGAAAGTTCAGGGTTTCGTGCTAAAACTCTTGTAAAATCCAAATCTAAAATCTTACCGATTATCGTTACTTTAACTTTCCCTTCGGACAAGTCGTATTCCGGCATAGGAAAGAATCTTTCCCGCTGGTAATTGAACATTTTTCGAATGCCGCCTCCGGCTGTATCAACCATCTTTAAGTTGAACATGGCGGTGGCAAGAAACTTATTTCTATAATGCTCTTCCGGGGCATTTTCCATAACGACTTTCTCCACCGAGCCAGGAATAAAGCTGCCAAGGTTTGTAAATATCAACTGGTCTTCCATCTCAACTACATTAATACGCCCTCCCTTGGTGTAATCCTGATGCGCAATGCAATTATTAATAGCTTCACGGATTACAAATGGTTCATACTGATCTACCTCATCCGGAAACAGTGTGCCGTCTTTGATATACCGGTATTTCAGGTTGCGAATTTTGGCGTATATCTTATCTATTGCAAGAAGCATTGGGCAGCTTTCAATGTGATAATCCTTGTTGTTACCTTTAGAATCTTTCAATAACCATCGTATTTTTGCTTCGGCAGAGCTTATGAAATGTTCCGACTCTTCCCTGCCCAGCAGGATAATGGCTGTTCTGGTAATTTTTCCTTTGATGGCGATCTTGGCTTTATTTAAAAAAGTAATATCATCCCAGCTATCTAACTCAGCAGCTTTGTCGGCAAACTTGCTTTTAAAATTTTCGCGGGCTTTTACTATTGCAGCGGGATCAAGGTCATCAATGGCGGCATCAGGACAAATAACGGAACTCCAGTCTTCAGATGTGGCTTGCCTGCGTATGCGTTCAATTTCTTCAAGGTTCAAAGGGGATAAATCTTCGCCATCTCTGCCATAGTAATGCCCGGCAAACGCAATAGGGATGCCTTTAGGGGCGGCAGGGATTTGAAACATAACCACCCGGCCATCAGGAAGGTTTAATTCATAAATCTCGATGAAGGTAATCCTATTAGTGGTCTTACCGGCTATTTCACCTTTTAGATTATCCAAATCAGCGCGATTGCGGCGGAACTTGGAACCGACAATCGTAAGCCCCTTGTCTTTAATGCCAAAGAGCAGCCAGGCACAATACACATTTTTGAGATTTGCCTCGTTGCAGAGCGCAGAAAAATATTTGCCCAGTTTTCTAAAATCATAACTATTCTTGGCTTCCTTAAACTCCACCACTTCGTTTTCGGCAGACAACGATCGCAGCTCATTTAATTTGTCTATCAGTTCTTTTTCTGTCATGCGTTAAATCACCTTGATTTTCCCTGTCACTGAAAATTGTTTATAAATGTCGTTAGAACTTGACAATATATTATTTTCTTTCTGATTTTGCACAATTTTCCCTGATCTATTTTGTTTTCTACTACTTCTTTAATTTCTTCATCTCTAATGTTTATAAAGCTGCCGACAAAATGCTTGTAATCATCCATTATCTTTTGATGAATATTAAATATATCTATGGATTCCTGCATGTTTCTTGTTCCTTGATTAATCGGTATACAGTTTGCCTATGCTGACATTATTTCCAGTCAAAAGATTAAATGATCTTGTTACTTGAATCAAGGCGTACCCCCTTCCCTGCTTAATAATTTATAGTAATTATACCTTTATTCGCTTTAAAAGCAAATACTTTGACAAAAACGGTGTCGCCCGTTAAATATTAAGTAATTGCATTTTGATCTTTATTGCTTTGCCCTTCAACCTTCTATTCCTTGATACCTCTCTGACGATTTGATTGTTGCCCATTTTCTCCACAATGGTATTTCCTCCTCGTGCTTCACTTAGGGCTCGGTCAAAGTTTACCAAAAATAGCGTTTTTAAAAAAATTGATTTTACAAAAATCGCTAATTTTGAAAATTTATAGTTACGTTTTACCTTGACATAAACCTGTCTGTTTCCTATAAAACTTTTCTCTATGAATGTTCTGCTGATTGAAATAAACCCTTTTGTACAGGAAACAACACCTATCTCACTGGGATATATTGCCTCCTTCCTAAAATCCAAAGGCTTTGGTGTAAGAATATTGAGTATCGGACAGAACACTTCCTTATCCCGTTCCGCTTTCCACGAGATTATCAGCACCTTTAAACCTTCCCTGGTTGGGTTTTCCGCCTATCAGAGAATTATGCTATATATAACAGGACTTGCCAAATTCGTAAAATCGATTGACAATAACATTAAGATAGCTATTGGCGGTCCACAGGCTACCTTCATGCCCTCGGCAGCTTTTGAAGAGCTACCTGATGTAGATTATATATGCCGATCTCCGGGCGAGCTTACGTTGCTGGGAATTGCGCGGGCTATTGAAAATGGAACGCCCTTTTTGGATCTTTCCGGCGTTAGTTACAAAGATGACAATAATGCTGTTTTTGATACACCGGAGCTTGAAGGCTACAACGATTTAGATCGTTATCCCTCAGCCTATCTTGATGACGTTTTTGATTACTCACGCATGAGGGAGGCAATTATGCTGACCTCTCGCGGATGTCCGCACCACTGCATATACTGTTACACCCCCCATGCCTTCAAGCACAAAATAAGCTTTCATTCTGTTGAAAGAGTTATTGAAGAAATCAGATGGATAAGAAAAAAAGGTGTAAAGAGATTTTGGTTTGCTGATCCGAATATTTCTTATAAGCCGTCACGGCTTATAGAAATTCTTGAGAGAATGTTAAAAGAAGGTCTTGAGACTGAAATGTGGTTGCAGACTCGTGCGGACCTTGTAACTCCGGAGTTGCTAAAAAAAATGAAAAGGGCGGGCGTAAGTACCATTGCCTTTGGACTTGAGTCTGCTTCAGAGCGTGTTCTGTCAAGGCTTGGTAAACATATAACTACTGAAAAGGTAGCCGAGGCAATTAGGCTTGCACAGAACCAGGGCATAGAAGTTGAACTTTTTACCATATACGGCCTTCCTTATGAGACCTTTGAGGATGCGGTGAAAACCCTGGAGTTTGTGAAGAAAAACAAAGTCAGGATAATGGGCAATACAAACTCCCAGCAATTACAAATCTATTTTGGTACACATATGGCTCAACATTACGAGGACTATAATATACGCCCGTTGAACAACAACCGTCCAGCCTATCTGTCTATTGGGTCTCAGTACGAAACCGATTACATGGGCCGCAGTGAGTTACACCAGATCCGACAAATGTGGCAAGCCAATTCCCTGGATGGCGGCAAACGAATTGTGTCATGATATAGACTTTCAGATAAATAATTTCACTGCGTTATCAGTCGTCGACGTATAACTAATACGCCTTCCTCCTTCTAGCCTTGTGAAATTAATTATCTGAAAGTCTATAAGATATCAATGATTGAAGGTATTCTATTAATTTCATAACAAAAAAACAGAGCGAATCCTGCCCAGGCGGGACACAAATCAACAATCAACAATCAAAATGATCAAGCCTGCATTTAAGAAAATATATATAATACTTGGCGAACAGGATAAGGAAAATCTTGAATGGGTTTTGCAGACGTTATCGTTTCTGTATTCACATGTTAACCTGACATCAAATATTTATCTTGTTTCGGAAAATCTTCCTGCCGGCATGCCCCAGGTGGAACGTATACAGAAAAATATCAACGAGTTTCTCAGCGAGCACCTCTTTGCCAGGCTTTATGTTCATATTGTCCATCCTGCCCCCCCATCGGCCATGGATGACATAAGGCTATGTTACAAATACCTGAAACAGTCGACTGACAAATTTGACCAGGAAGGCTACAGACACCAGGAACTGCCAAGGCTCATATTGCTGCCTGTTCTTGTTCCTGATGACCAGGTCAAGCCCATCCAGCTTATAGACCTCCTTGATGTGCTAAAAAATTCTTTTTTGTTGTCCAGCCTTTACCTGAACAAGGACACTTTAGATCTGGCTCAAGATGAAAAGCTTCTGTCTTTGACGGACAAGGTTTACTACGGCATTGGAAATTCCAGAAAAATGACAGACGTGGTTTGCAATCTATTTCGCCAGGATATCCTTGATGATTCATTGGATAAGTTAGAGAATAACGACTTGTCTATGACGGAATCTTGTCCGGATTCGCTTATTATCTCGGCTCAAGATGGTAATGTTTACTGTTGCATGGATGCATTTCTCAAAAATGAAAGTCCGGCAAAAATTTATAAAATGCACAGCCTGGAAGAACTTTTGGCCGATTATTATCAACAGGATAAGTTGAAAAGAGACTGTCTTGGATGCAGAGAACAAGTGCTTGATTTTTTTGCAGATTTGCCCAAGTCTCTTGACACGAAGCAAAAGATAGGAGCTTTGCTCTATCATTTTGGCATGTTACGCCAGGATTCAGAAAACGATTTTCAGGCAATAAAAAACTTTAAGCAATCCCTGAACCTCTCTCCAATCGAAGAAACCGATCCTGTTTATTTCCGACTTGGCCTTGGATACACAAAGATCGGACAGTACGATCAAGCTCTTAAAGCGTTTAAAAGTGTTGAACTATCATATCAGGGTCAGTACTTTTTCCACTTCTACAAAGGGCTTTGTTATTTTGGAACAGGAGACTATGCTATAGCTCTGGAGAAATTTTCAAATGCCTTATGCTCGAAGCCCCAACATGATGACCGGATCAGGATTTTGATCTATATGGGAACGTGTTTCAACAACCTTGGAAAGTATGAACAGGCCGTGGGCAAATTGGAAAAGGCTAAGGAAATGGCAGGCAATGTGAAAGAAGTTTATAACTCTCTCGGCTTTTCTTATTTCAAGCTTAAAGACTATGACAAGTCTATTGAAAACCTTAAAATAGCTGTTGAAATTGATCCTTTTTCAGCTATTGATTATGCCAGCCTTGGATCAAATTACCGTGAAAAAGGAGATCTTAACATGGCAATTGGGATGTACGAAAAAGCCCTGGCTTTGGATCCTGGCATGACATCAGTAAGGGAAAATCTTGAAAGGCTGAATAAAAATCTATAATTGCAATAGTTCACCACGGATTTTCACGGAATTACACTGAATTATCACTTACTCATCGTTTATAATTTTCAGTGAAACTCCGTGTAGTTCCGTGGTAAAGTTTTACCTATAATTTAACAATAAGGAGTGTATCGGCAATGAAATGGTTTCTCTATCTTATCAGTTTTTGTTTGATCGCGTCAGGTTCATGTTTTATTCTTTATACCATACAATGCAGAGATCTGCTTAAAAATGTGCTGACTAAAAATTATGAAAAAATTATTTCGATTTCAGCAATTATAATAGGCCTTCTGCTTATTATTTCAGCATTTCAGGCACAAGGCTTCTGGTTCATAGTAGTTCTTGGAATTATTGCAATAGGCAAAGGATTCTTTGTTCTTTTTAATCCCAAAAATTCTTTTGATAATATCAGGAACTGGTATTTAAATACAGCTTCGGATCAAACTTACAGGCTGTTTGGAATAATTTCAATAGTAATTGGAACAGTGATGATAACCTGGATTTGACAAGGCTATCCTTTTACCAGCATGGTAGAAGGATCCAAAAGCAATTCAGGACAATCACAAGCCGCAGGTTTTCCCTTTAATGCTTTAACATGAATTTCTTTTCCTTCGGGCTGAAGCTGAATAATAACATCAAAAAGATCGGCCAGGTGCAAAAGAGAAGCAGGGATACCATCCGGACCCGGTTCATCATGGCGGTGTGTCCGGACTGTAAACCAGACATGCATGAGACGGCTTTCTGCAAGCTTTTTTAATTCCATTAAAGGTTTTCTTATGTCTTTATCAAACGGAAGGCCGTCAATAAGAATTGCCTGCGGTAAAAAAATGTTCTGCTCTATCAGATCGGTCAGCCTTTCTTCAAGTTTGGGCACGCTAAAACTATCTACCTTAAACGTCATTATAAGCCGGTGAGATACTGCAACTTCCCATAACTGTTCTGTCTGACGAAGATTACATTGATCCGCAATATTTCGAAACACTTCTTCATACCACAAACACACTTTTTTTACTGAATCATTCAAACTTATATGAAGAACATTTCTGCTTCTCAGAAGACTGTCCATGGCCAACTGCACAAGTATCGCTGTTTTGCCTAAACCAGCTCGCGCCAGCACAGCACCAAACCCTCCCGGCTGAAGAATATTCTCTGTTTTATGGCCCATAAGCCTTAGAGGATTACGGAAGATTAACTCCTTTTTTAACATATTGAAATTCCTTTCTTTGTAACAGTTCACGGTTGTCGGTTGTCGGTTTACAGTTCACAGTTTGCAGTTTTTTGGTGAATTCTGTAATGATTGAAACATGGCAACTACTCAGGCGTTTAGGCTGAAGGAAACAGATGATTCCTGAACGTTATTTTCTATGTTTAGGACAAAATTTCTGGCCGCTTTAATAACATATTGGCTTCTGGGAGTCTTTTCCCTAAAAGCCTTCTACCTTCAGTCTGTTAACCTGAGTAGTTACTTTATGCTTTGATCAACCGTGAACCGTGAACCGCTACTAAATTGCTATGCAACCTTCTTCTTCTTTTCTTCTGCTGCCTTTTTTGCCAGCTCTTCGGCAACCGAATTGGGAACCTTTTTATATGTACAAAATTCCATGGTAAACTGAGCTTTGCCTTGAGTTAACGATCTCAATACCGTGGAATAACCAAACATCTCCGCAAGTGGAACCTGAGCCTCAATAACACACATGTAACCTTCGTCCTGAGAAGCAAGAATTATTCCCCGCCTCTGGTTAAGAGAACCCATAGCAGCGCCTTGATATTCTGTAGGTGTCTCAACCACGACTTTCATTATAGGCTCATGAATAACCGGTTTGGCTTTTGCATAACCTTCCAGAAACGCCCCACGGGCAGCCGCCTGGAATGCCATCTCTGACGAATCAACAGAATGAGATTGTCCGTCATTGATAACAATTTTTAAACCGGTAACTGGAAATTCCATTTTAGGTCCTTTTACAAGACACTTTCTGAATCCCTTTTCACATGCAGAAATAAACTGTGTTGGAATTGATCCACCGGTAATTTTGTTTTCAAATATAAATTCTTCTTCAATAACCGGCTCCATATAACCAGCTACACGGCCAAACTGCCCGGCGCCACCTGTCTGTTTTTTATGTGTATAGTTGAATTCAGCCAGTCTCGTAATAGTTTCTCTATAAGATACGGTAGGAGTACCGGTTGTGACTTCTGCGTTGTACTCGCGACGCATTCTTTCTATATATACATCAAGGTGCAGCTCTCCCATTCCTGAAATAATTGTATCGCCTGTCTCCTCGCTTACATATGTTATAAAGGTCGGATCTTCCTTGGAAAAACGGTTCAGGGCTTTGGACATATTGATTTCAGCCGTACTATCTTTAGGAATAATGGCAAGCGAAATAACCGGTTCGGGTATAAACATGGATGTCATGGTAAGATTAATGTCTTTAGACGCAAAAGTATCGCCTGAAGCACAATCAATACCAAAAAGAGCCCCTATATATCCTGCCGAGATTTTCCCGATATCTTCCATCTGGTTTGCATGCATGCGAGCAACTCTGCCGACTTTTACCTTTTTCCCGGTCCTGATATTAAAAATTGTATCTCCCTTTGCAAGCGCTCCCTGATAAACACGCACATAGGTAAGCTGCCCGTACTGTCCTTCTTCTATCTTAAAAGCATAAGCAACAAGCGGTTTTTGTGAATCATTGGAAAGAATTACTTCAGCCTCATTATTACTCAGATCAAGGGCCTGGTTTTCTATCTCTGATGGACAGGGTAAAAGATTTGTTACTGCATCAAGAATCGGCTGAACCCCCTTATTTTTATATGCTGATCCTATAAAAACGGGAGTTATTTCGCGGGCAACTGTACCTCTTCGCACAGCAAAAATAAGGAGTTCATCCGTAACTTTATCCTCAAGAGCAGCCTCCATGAGTTCGTCTGAAAACATCGAAGCAACATCAATCAGTTCTTCACGCTTTCCAACGGCTTCCGGCAAAAGGTTTTCAGGAATATCTTCAACACGAATATTTTCTCCATTTATACCATCAAAATAAACAGCCTTCATAGAAACCAGGTCAACCACACCTTCAAAATCCGCTTCAAGCCCTATTGGAATCTGCATGACAACCGCATTGTGCCCAAGCTTGTTCTTCAACTGTTCGATTACACGGGAAGGGTTGGCTCCACTTCTGTCACATTTATTGATAAAGGCCAGACAGGGCACTTTGTACCGCTTCATCTGCTGATCAACAGTAATGGACTGTGACTGAACACCTCCCACAGAACACAGAACAAGTATTGCGCCGTCAAGGACCTTTAAAGCTCTTTCTACCTCTATTGTAAAATCAACATGCCCCGGGGTATCAATGATATTGATCTCATGGTCATGCCATTCACAATATGTTGCCGCTGAAGCTATAGTTATACCGCGCTCCTTTTCAAGCTCCATGGAATCCATTGTTGCACCAACACCATCTTTTCCTTTCACGTCATGTATTGTATGTATGCGTTTGGTGTAAAAAAGAATCCTTTCGGTAAGCGTGGTTTTACCTGAATCAATGTGTGCGCTTATGCCTATGTTTCTAACTTTTTCAGAAGTCTTTTCCATAATGTTTTTACCCTAATATATCCTATTAATGCTATTACAAAAACTGAAAAACTGAAAACAAAAAATCCCGCATTTGGAATTATACCATATGGGGATTTATACCTAAGTTGAGCGATTTTTTGCGAAGAAATGTGCTAAGATCTTGATGCATAAGGATTTGCAAAAACCGCAGGCATAACAATGGATATGTCGAGACTTTTCGCAAGTCCTTGATGCGCAAGAGATTAGTGCAAGTCGAGTAAAAAATTGCTCAATTTAGGTTATAGTAATAGCCAATTATAAAACCATTACATTTAATTAGTTGACTGAAACTTATTGCCATCAAATGAAAATAGTCAAAATATTTATTAAAGATAACTTTGTCAAGAAAATTTTTGAGATTTTTTAAACTATTACATACCGCCCCCATACGTTCTGCAGAAAAGCGCCCCATTCCCCAAAGGAATGGTTTTGTTCAAAATACGGCACCAGCCGCGCTTGTTTTGTAGTGAAAAAGATCCTTGGGTAGATCAGATAATCATTTTTGAAAATTGAGTGGAAGAAGAAGGCTTTTGCGGACATTTCCTCCCGGGAAACGAAATTTGATATCAGCCGTGACTTTCTCGTTCGGAAATTTATGGGCAAGCGGCCAGAATCCTTGAAAATAACGTCTGCCATTCGGTAATATCAACCCGCTTCCGCTTTCAAGATGAACTCGATCAATTACCTTACCCTGCTCATTACGTAAGGTGATCGAACCTTTTACCTTGATATGTGTAGTGCCGGTATTCTCAACCATAATTCTCATTGAAAGTGGATTTTCAGTAGAATAAGGCCCCGGGTTAACTTCGGCAGATATGATACGTCCTCGGTGAGATCCTGTTCGGGTAATTTCGCCGATAAAAAGAGTAGCCACCTGTGCTCCAAGCACAACACCACCGGTACGTCGTTTCTGTTCTTTTACAGTCTCAGGCCTTGCATAAAAAACAACCGCAAAATACCCGCCGCCAAGCTTGCCGCGCGGTACATTTGCGATAGCTCGAACAGTATGCCCTTCTCCGGGCTCAACCTTAAAGGATGTGGAATCCAATTTTACATATTGGGCCCAATGATGAGTTTCTCCGTCCGACAAAACGAGCTGCGATGCGCCATTCGGATCTAACACAAAATCACGCACAGACATACGAATTTCAAGTGCTGATGTCCCCTGATTGTATAAAGAAAGAGGAAATACTTTCACAGCGCCCTGAACCGCATCAAACTCAATAACTGAAGGGGATACTGTAAAATTCACAGTTTCGGCTTTTGCACTATGATCTGTAAAAAAAAGAAATAACGGGATAACAAACAGGAAAAGGATTTGCGATTTGATGGTGGTCATCTTTATGTGATTAGAGAAATACATTTTATGGAATATCGGAAGTAATAAAACTAAAATTCGCACTATATTTGCCGGATTTATCAGCAATGGTTGTGTTGAGACGGAACAGGAGCACCAGTTCTTTGAGCTCGTTTCCCTCTTGCTGTTGAAGCAATGCAATATCTTCTGTAAAAGGCTGATCAGGCTTGCCATTGATGGAGAGAGATAATTTTTCCACAGGAATGGTGTGCTTGCCTCCCCCTGACTTTAAGCTTTCCACATGTATTTTTACGATTTTTGTCGGGTCGTTTGTTCTAAGTTTTACAAGCAGCGCAAAAGGAAGCAGCAGTATCTTTTCGCCTTTTTTCATGGCAAGTGTGGTTTTGTTTTTTGCAAAAGCAATATATCTCGGATCGGTATCCGGCAGTTTTTCCCATTCTATATGGACATTTGATTTTATTTTTGCTTTTACCGTGAGACGAACCAATGGATCATCCTCCGCATGCGCCAGCGGAACAACCAGTAACGTCAAAATAGAGATTATTGTTAGGCTTCGTATTATATTCATTATGGACTGGAAAGAAATGAAAATATTATATCGCCACGATACGTGCCAGGGAGGTCTTCCCATCCCGTGGTCAAACGAAAATTAAGAGTAAAAGCGGTGGGCGGTTTTGCCGCATCCCCTTCAATGAGCAGTCGGCTTTGGCCCAGGTCTTTAAAGTCGTTTTCATCGTTTATGGAAAAGGCAAGCCTTGATGAAGGGAGTGGAGAAGCTTTGTCGGATTCAGGAATCAATTCGTTTGCCTTTGCATGAACACTCCATTTTGCTTGATTGCTTCCCACTGTGATCGAAACGCTTTGATTAGCATCATAATTGCCGGGCTCACCCTTAATATCGAATGTAATTTCAGTTATGGACAGCTTTACGCTGGTATATGGGGCGACTACAGCCGTAACAGAAAGCCTGGCCGCTTCCTGCCACTCGCCATAGTCTTCAGCGACGGCAAGAGGCTGCCGCGAAAGAAGCCCTAATATTATAAAAATAGTGGCAAAGATTTTGTACTTCATTCTTATCCTCTCTGCATCCATTATGGTATGTTTGAGATCATAAATCTAAAAGTTCCTTCATAACGACCCGGACGATCTTCACGTTTAGATTCAAATGCTAATTCTATTGTCGCAACCTTTCGGTTTGGACCTGGGCCGCCTTTGGCCACCTCGAAAGGCTTGTCTAACCGATGCCATGTTAATGAATCCTCCGGTGATAATTGTCTCACATAAACACGGCTTGTATTTATTTGTTCTGTACCACCTTCCCTTATTAAAGGTTCTGTAATGCAATAAAGATGCCATTGCCTGCTGTTTGAGGCCACAAAAATTTGAACTTCCGTAACAATTGGAGCCTTCATATCAGAAGGTATGAGATCAAATTTTGCCGGATTGAGAAAAACAATGGTTTTTGGTAAAACCGTAACCTGTATCGGGACTTCACGCTCTCCGCTGTTAGAGACCAGACGAGTGCTATAAACACCGGGAATGTTATTCCAATTAATTTCAACGGAGAGCAAAGTCTCTGTTTGCTCATCCTCAGTTTCCGAGAGAATTGTCCGGAACCTGTCAAGCGGTTGAAAATCGCCGGTATAAGGTGTTTTGATCTTAAATTTTTCCGGTTGTAAAATACCGCCCAGTCCTTCTGCCGGGAGAATTTTGTACATGACCGGATTTGAAAGCCCTTTGCCGATAAAGACCAGTTTTTGAAGCGACGAAGCCGGCATAGTTGCTTCAAAGGACAGAGAGACTGGTATAACGACAACCTCGGCAAAGGCTATATTTCTTCCACAAATAATGGCCGATAAAATAGCCAGACTTATTATGAACCCTTTGAAGAATACTCTGTTTTGTAAAATTTTCATCTTTATTGGTTTCATGCTATGTTTGCTATATTTATACTAAGCAAAAATTGTTCCAATAATCAATTTATGTCTGATTTATGCAAATAGTGTCTGAACGAAAATCTCAATTTTTTGTAGGTTGGGTTGAGCCCCTCAATTTTGTTGGGTTTTCGTGCCTCAACCCAACCTACAAAAATCAATCACCTGGAAGAACTTAATTTATCAGGGCGAAACCCAACAAATCGATTTAATAGCTTTTCGTTCAGGCACTAATTATTCTTCCATAGGGGTAAATTGAAACTCCTCTTCAGATTCCTCTTCTTCATAAGACTCTTGTTCTTTACCCTCCAGCGCCTTTTTATTTTCTCTTGCAATTGCCAGGGCTTCTTCCGACATTTCGCGGGCAATTCGGGCTGTATCCAGGGTTTCGGTCAGCCCCTTGACTATTGCCTTGTTCATGCCGTCAAGCCTGCCTGATATAATGGATAGTTTTTCCATGTATTCTCTGCTCAGCTTTGCCTCGCGTTCCTGCAAAACCTTTTCCGTCTGCTCCTGGATGCGGAAGGTGCTTGCGCATCCCGCTGTAAACATAAAAAGCGCCGCCATAAGAAACAAAGTTATTTGTCTTGACTTCACAGATAATCCTCCTTTTCCATATCGGGAATATTTTCAGTCAGTATGATAGGAGTAATAAAAATCATCAAATCGCGTTCCTGCCTGTTTTTACTTTCCATACCAAAAACAGTATTGTTAAGTCCCGGGACATTATCCAGACCGGGTATGCTTTTCCTGGCTCCGTCGGATTGCTTTTCTAAAAGCCCTCCGATGACAATTGTTTCCTGATTCCTGACCACTACTGTAGTGCTTACGCTGCGCCTGGTTAGAACAGGAAGCGGTCTTCCTGTGGCGCCTGTTTCCCCGGATTTGGATATGGTTCCAACTTCTGCTTTGTGAATGGTCAGGCATATTTCACCATTAACGGAAACTCGCGGGGTAATTTCGAGTATGACACCGGATGTCATTTCTTTGGTAGTAACCTGGAGATAGTTTTCAGGGCCGGAGACAATTGAAAATATCTGTTCGGAGCTAATATTAATAACGGCTTTTTTTCCGTTAACTGTCACCACCCTGGGAGTGGCCCAGACTTTTGCCTCTCCGGATTCCACCAGGGCATGAAAACTTGCGGCAAAATTGTTGGCATGAAGAAGATCTGCCGGATGTTTCAGGCTAAATTTGAACCCGGATTCAAGAGAGGCTGACAGATCCAGTTTTTCTCCTCCTATCCTCACTCCAGCCTCTAATGACGGCCACCAGTCAAAGCCGAGAGTCCGTTTAGCGCTTGAGGTCAGATCGACAATAAAAGCCTTAAGCATAATCTGGCCTGGCTTGCTGTCAATCACAGCAATATCATCACATATACGTCTCGATATACCGGGTGGAGAAGTAATCACTATTGTGTTATTATTATCGTTTACCTTAATAAAAGGTTTGTAATCATCTGATAATAGATTGGCTATTTCACCCGGTTTCATGTAAACGGGTCGAATCAGTTTTGTCTTGCTCAAATGTTTAAACGTGGGGTTGGTGGTATGGGGAAATCCCACAAGATAATAGCCGTCTATTTCCCGAAAAGAAAAACCGCCCGGGAGCAGCAATTTCTTTAAGGCTTCATCCATCGGCGTATTTTCAAACTTGATGTTTACCGTGCCCTGAACCGTGTCATCAATAATAATGGGGATATTAGTTTGTTCGGATATTTCATTCAGCGCCTCGCGGATATCTGTCTCGTAAAAAACATTATTAACTCTTACGCCATCTCCAAGTCCGCGGATTGAAACTTTTTTTAAATCTCTGCGACGATAACCCCGCCTAGCAAGTTCGGCTCGAATAGCAAGCAGTATTTGCTTTCTTTCGTTTTGTTTGGCAATTCCTGCCACTGCCTGATCTACAGGAAACAGTTTTTTCTCATTTATACCATAACCCCCCTGGCCGGTATAAGTTTTCAGGTATTTTAAGGCATTACCCTTTGCGGGGAACTCATACATTTCTTTATCCTGGATTTCGAAGAGCCGTTTGATTAAAAAGTCAAGCTGCTTCTCAGGCGAGGAGCCGTTATCTACAGGTTCATGCTCAACTTTGACAGGCGTTTGCGCTTTTTCGGAATGGCTCTCGGACCTGGTTTCAACAGATGCGGAAGATAAGTGTTCAGATTCCGGCACCTCTTTGGTTTCCAACCCGTTATCACGGCTCATGGCAACGGCTATATTTTTTGAATCAATATTAATTATAAAGATATCATCATCAAATTCCTTTGATCTGAGAACATCTTTTTGTTTCAAAGCTTCGTCCCAGGTTGGAAACGGTCCCACACAGACACTGTACCAGCCGCTATCCTCCGGACCGGAGTAAAAAGCCTTATAATTCTGTTCAATCAAAGCGTCGGCATATCTTTTGGCCATAATTTTATTATTAAATGAGGCTATCTGAATGCCGAAATCCGCTCGCGCTGTTGATGTGAATAAAAAAATCAGCAACAACAAAAATATAATCATGGAAAGATATTTATTCATCTATTTATTCAAATCTTTTTTCACAGATATTGTGATTTACTCAGTCCGGTTTATTCCTGCTTCTCCGGTCCGACTACTTCAAAAACTTCCCACATGGGAATCTTTACATCCTTCATAGAAGCTAAAGACAAAATCTCCATGGATCCAACTATATTCTCTTTGCCGTAAAGTCCATCTTTCCCCAATAGAAAACGCTCTGCATATAATAAAAGCGGATCAATAATAATATACTCTTTTACCCCGTATATTTCATACAGCTTCTTCTTTTCCCTTTTATCCTTAATGGCTGTACCGGGTGACAACACCTCAACAATCAGATCAGGAGCGCCCTGGATATTGGCTTCGGTAATTTTCTTTTCATCGCATACAACAAAGACATCGGGCTGTACTACATCGTATTCGGACAAGACGACATCGGTAGGGGCAATGCCCGCAAAACATTCATCTTTTTTCTTTGGATGTGTAGAAAGAAATATGTTTATGTTATTTACTATCTTTTGATGACGGACAGATGGTGCAGGACTCATATCATATGCCTCTCCGTCAATTAATTCCCACCGTTCATCATCCGGCCACCCAACATAATCGGCGTAAGTAAATTTTTTTTCCGTTTTTTGAGCTAAAGGCATAATTTTATATGATTATGATT
>Ga0255432_1058_pt1 | contig 20422 bp, 16 predicted proteins | sample ANMaggSeSYBR02I6_FD_182656 | JGI IMG/M metagenome (GOLD analysis project Ga0255432, IMG submission 182656) | Sediment cell enrichment communities from methane seep in Santa Monica Basin, California, United Staets - ANME aggregate JGI... | ecosystem: Environmental > Aquatic > Marine > Cold seeps >...
GTTCTTGAACAATTAAAAAGGTTGACTGGAAAAAAGTACTCAAGCAAAGCTGAATTTATAGAGTCTGTAAAGTCCGCCATAGGAAGTGATTTAACAAATCAGTATATCAAAATACTTGTAAAGTATGCTCGATATAAAAAAAGAAAGCGCACTCCAAAACTTCCTGAAATACAGATTGATAGAGAAGAAAAATGTGCTGTTGACACGAAACAACTGCCTAAAGACGCGCAGTTTAAAGGTTACGAAGATAAAGTTGTTCAGGATTTAATCATAAAAACGGATAATGTCAGATTTAAACGAGAGATATATTATTCCGCATCTATAAAAAAAACCTGGCTTGGAAAGGTTCCTGTCGGCTATGAAGGGGACTTCGGCCCCCATATAAACTCACATATCATATCAATGAAGTATGTTAATAATATGTCGATTCCCAAGATAAATGAGTTTCTCAATAACTTTGGGATACTGATTTCCGGCAGTTATATCTCAGATCGGCTGACTAAGCATATTGATGTCTTTCATCAGGAAAAGGCAAAGATTTATCTGGCAAGCCTTGAAAGCAGCAGTTACCAACAAATTGATGATACTGGAAGTCGAGTGAACGGCCAGAATTATTATACTCAAATAGTCTGCAATCCTCTCGCCACAGTATTTTTTACCACAAAACGCAAAGACAGGTTAACAATCCTGGATGTTTTACGGAATTTTGAATCCAGACATTTTTTGTTCAATGAAGAAACCTTTAGTCTGCTTGAGCAGCTCAAGATTCCCCAAAAACTGATAATCTTGCTGCATAAAGTTGAAACAAATACTGCATTCAATGAGCAGGAGATGCATAAAATGCTAAATAGTTTATTCCCGGATCCTAACAAAGGCAAACTTCATCGAACAAAAATAATGGAAGCTGGTGCAATTGCATATTATCACCAAGAGATTGATATGCCGATTGTGAACTTGTTATTGTGTGATGATGCACCGCAATTTAAACTCATTACCGATGATCTGAGCCTCTGCTGGGTTTATGATGGCAGACATTATAAGCGTTTAAGACCTGTTGTTCAAAATCATCAAAAGGAATTGACGGCATTTCGAGGACGTTACTGGAATTTCTATCGTGAACTTTATAAGTACAAGAAAAATCCCTCTTGTGAGCTTGCCAATTCCATTTCTGCTGAATTTGATATATTATTTTCAACTAAGACAGGTTATAATGAGCTGAATGCCAGGATTGCAAAGAGTAAAGCAAAAAAAGAGGAATTACTAACCGTGTTAAACCATCCTGAGATACCTTTGCATAATAATCGGTCGGAAAATGGCGCCAGGGTTCAGAAACGAAGAGAAGATGTTAGCCTCCAAACAAAAACAAAGGCAGGGACGGAGGCTAAAGATACTATGATGACAATCATCGAAACTGCCAAGAAACATTCGGTCAGCTCATATAAATATATTTATGATCGAATAAGCAAAATCTTTAAAATGCCATCTCTTGCAAAGCTAATCAGAGTAAAATCGGCTTCCCAACCAACAAATTACAATAGCGGTTGACAAAAAAACAAATCCATAACACATTTATAAAATGTTTTTCACATCCAAGGGATTGCTGTTCCCCATAATTTAAACAAGATACATATCATGTTTGATGAACTTCTGACCAAATTAAGCGGGATCAATAAAGTTGTTGTCCTTATTGATGAATATGACAAGCCGATAATTGACAATATTGAAAACAAGGAACTGGCTGTTGAGCTTCGTGAGATATTAAAAGGCTTTTATACCATCATAAAGGCGTGTGATGAATACATCAGGTTTGTGCTTTTAACAGGGGTGAGCAAGTTTTCAAAAGCAGGTGTTTTCAGCGGACTTAACAATCTGGAAGATATTTCTATGGATGCAAGGTATTCATCGTTTCTCGGAATAACAAAAGAAGAGATAGAGGACAGTTTTAAAGACCATATAGATCAGTTCGCCAAAACAGAAGGAATCAGCAAATTTGAACTGATTGAAAAGATAACATACTGGTACAATGGTTTTTGTTTCAGCAGAAGTTGTGAAAAAGTTTTTAATCCTTTTTCAGCGCTTCTTTTGTTCAAGAAGGTCAGCTTTGGAAACTACTGGTTTGAGAGCGCAACCCCGAGTTTTCTGATTAAGCTGATAAAGGAAAAAGACCTTGATTTGAAAAGATTAGACGGGATTAAGGTGGATGAATCCGCATTCAGCTCATATGAAATAGAAAATCTGAAAGTTGTGCCTATACTTTTTCAGACCGGCTATCTGACCATTACAGACTATGATAAGGAAAGAAAAATATTACCAGACGGTTTTTTACCTGATATTTTCTCTTATCGGCTTAAAAGTAGAAGCTGAAGTAAAAACAAACAAGGGCAGGATAGATGCTGTCATCATTGATAAAGATATCTATATCTTTGAATTCAAATTCGATGGGGATAAAGACCAGGCATTAAAGCAGATCAAAGACAAAAAATATTTTGAGAAATATCAGAGCAAAGGGAAAGGGATTTATCTGTTCTGAGTTGAGTTTACAGACAGAAATGTGGGGGAATGGGTGGTTGAAAAATGGTGAAATAATTAACCGGGGAAGAAAGTTACTTGAGAGCATGGAGGCATTTCAACTTCGAAAGCTGGCGACTAAGATTGAAGCCTCTGGCAATTCAACGTGACCTATACTGTGTTATCGGTACAATCGTAAGCGAAAGAGGTGTCGCGAGATAATGAACTCACAAAACGATAAACCACTAATTTCCATTATAACCCCCACGCTAAACAGTGAAAAGTTCATACAGGATAACATTACAAGCATTCTCAATCAGAGCTATCCTGATATTGAGCATATAATAGTCGATGGAGGGTCTAAGGATAAGACCTTATCGATTGTGGCTGATTTAGACCCAAACGCAGTAGTTGTATCAGAGCCGGACAAAGGCATTTCAGATGCCTTTAACAAAGGCATTAGAATGTCCTCCGGTGATATAATAGCTATACTAAACTCAGATGATTACTATGCTCATGATGTTTTGCATGACGTGGCTGAAGTTTATAAAAGTTCTGATTTCAATTTTATTTTACATGGTGACATTCGATTTCTCAATGATTGGAAAAGCTATCGAAAAAAACCTCGTCCCTTACCTGACTTATTCTTTTATATTGACTTACCTTATTATCACCCCACAGTTTTTGTCCCTAGGAAAATCTATGAAGATGTAGGACTCTTTGATCTAACCTACAAGATTGCCATGGATTACGATTTTTTACTGAGGGCCGAGCTCAAAGGTTATCAATTCAAGTACTTACCCAGAATTATAGCGCACTTTAGGTTAGGAGGAACAGCTAACTCAAATGCTGTAAAATGCCATAAAGAAGTTCTACACTCGCAGGTGAGCCATGGATTAAATCCTTATATCTGCAAGTTAACATTCTCATTAAAGTTAGCGATCAATTATTCAAAAAGATTATTGATGGGATTTATCGAAAAATGAGTGAATATCCTTTCGAGAGTTTTGTTTCTATCAAAATAAAGGTAATATTTACGAGATGTTTCTGCTAACCATCATTATCCCTGTTTATAACGCTGAGAAGACTATTCAGAGAACTTTAGATTCCTTAAACCATATTGAAAAGGAGCATCAACCAGAGGTAGAGGTTATTTTTGTCAATGATGGTTCAACGGATACCAGCAGAGAAATAATTGAAAAATATGTTGAAGAAAATACTCTTTTCAAGACAGTGTTGCTCAATCAAGAAAACAGGGAAACATCTTTTGCGCGGAATAGTGGGCTAAAGGTTTCAAACGGAGAATGGATTTTCTTTTTAGATGCTGATGATGAACTCAATTTTGACCCTATTGCATGGATCCAAAAATTTCCAAAAAACACGGCCATGGGGTTCGCGGGTGAGTTTTATAAAAACTTTAAACGACGTGTAAGAATATGCCCCGTTCTCATCACGGAAAAAAACTTTTTGGACGTTTATACATCACGAAATCCTTTTCCATTGCCCTGCCTTTTGTTCAAAAAAAATCGGCTTGTTTCACTTTTTGAACCCAGTTTTGCCTTTGCTGAAGATTGGTTATTCTGGACAATGAATCCTGAGATTTTCGAAAAGATAATGGTCTTTCCCAAAACGGTCTCGGCAAAAATTAACATCCACGGGGAAAACAAATCATCCGACCAGCTCAAGCACGGAGAGTTCAGAGAAAAGGTGGCAGATAAAGTGCTGGAAAGTTACGGGAAGAAATTGATCCAAAAACAGAGAAACAACTTAATGATACAGAGAGGAATTGGAAGATTAATGCAAAAAAAAACAATCTCTTTGTCCATGTTTGTCAAAATTCCCTGTAGTTTTCAGCTTTATATTAAGCTCATCTTTTACTTTTTCTTCCAGAGACTCAATGAAAAAGTAGGGCCATATGCGAAATAATCAGCGGTTACGTCCTTTCTATAAGCGGAATATCCGAAACAATGAAAAAGTTAAGGAGTGAGGTAGTTCTGGAAGCCATGGCATCGGGGAAACCCGCGATTGTTTCTTCGCTGCCGGGGCCTTCTCAACTGATAGAAAATGGGACAGATGGATTGGTCGCAAAAGCAGGTGATGTGGAGGATCTAAAAAATAAGATTGAACATTTGGCTCAAGAAAGAACAGTGCGCGAAATGATGGGGTTGGCAGCGAGAAAAAAGGTTATAGGGAAATATACGTGGGAGAAGATAGGTGAACAACTGGAGAGAACGTTAAAAAACATAATATTTCTTTCTTAGGGTTTGCTCAAAAATCAATTTATATTTTCAGGGATTGAGGCGCCCGCCTGGCAAGGCGCGAGGAGGGCGAATAGCGGGCTATTTAAACGACGAGCAACGCAGCCATGCGGGATGGATCGATTCATTAAAATACGAAGTTATTTTTGAGCGAGCCATTACATAAGGCAATGAAGGTATAGAAGCAGCGCCGGAGAGAGATATTTTAATAGCGGATGATCCAGATATTTTTTGCAGGAGGAGATAGCGGAAAAAGGAGCAAGCCAATGAGATTTCCTTACGGAGTATGTGATTTTAACAAGATTATAACGGACAAACTTTTCTATTGCGACCGGACAGACCGTATTGCAAGCCTTGAGAATACGGGATACTATCTCCTTCTTTTGCGTCCTCGCAGATTCGGGAAAAGCCTTCTCCTTTCCATGCTTGAAAACTATTATGACCTGGCCAAAAAGGAGAAGTTTCAGGATCTCTTCGGCCATCTCCTGATCGGCAAAAACCCTACTCCATTGCACAACAAATATTTTATCCTTAAATGGGATTTTTCCTGCGTTGATCCTTCAGGGAGCGCTGAAAATATTAAAAAAGCGTTTCATAATCATATAAATGCCTGCATAAGATCATTTCGCATAAATTACGAAGACTATCTGCACCGGAAAATCGAGATAGATTCCGATGATGCCGTCAGTTCAATAAAATCCTTGCTTGACGTTGTCCGCAAGACCCCATATCCGGTCTATTTGTTGATAGACGAATATGACAACTTTGCCAACGAAGTGATGATGGGTGTGCGGAGGGAGAAAAAGGATATTTACGAAGCCCTTGTCTATGAGGAAGGGCCGCTCAAGACCCTGTTTAAGGCGGTCAAGTCGTCCACCGACGGCTCCGGTTTTGACAGGAGTTTTATTACGGGGGTATCGCCTGTTGTAATGAGCGATATCACAAGCGGGTATAATATAGCTAAAAATATATATCTTGATTCCGAATTTAGCGATCTGTGCGGGTTTTATGAAAATGAAATAGAAAAAGCCCTAAAGACTGTATCGGCAGAATGCGGTTTGAAAGAAAAGGACGCAGAAGATGCGCTTGATCTGATGCGTATCTATTATAATGGGTATAAGTTTGCTCCGGATGCAGCAGAATCTGTTTATAACCCTACTCTGGCAATCTATTTTATAGAGGCATTTCTCAGAACCTGCAAATATCCAAGAAAGATGCTTGATTCAAATCTTGCCGCAGATGATGCAAAGCTTCGGTACATATCTCAAATACCAAAAGGAGAGCAACTCCTTCTTGATTTGATGAAAAAGGGTCATTCACTGATTATATCCGATCTGAGCGACCGTTTTGGAATAGAGCAGATGTTGACAGACAGAAGTAAGGATTTTGTTTTTATGTCCTCTTTTCTATACTATTTCGGTGTATTGACAATAGAGGATGAAACAGAGGATGGCGAGTTAATTTTAAGGGTTCCGAACCTGGTAACCCGGTCTCTCTATGTAGAACGGATTCAGCAGATGCTTTTGCCGGAACCTGTTGACAGGGATGATGGGATTTTTGCCGCGAAACAGCTCTATGCCAAAGGGAATATGGAACCGCTCTGCGAGTTTGTTGAGCAGAGATTTTTTAAAGTATTTCACAATCGAGACTATAGATGGGCAAATGAACTTACTGTTAAAACAGCCTTTTTAACACTCCTTTATAATGATATACTCTACATCATTGATTCTGAAAAAGACGCGGGCCGCGGTTATGCTGATCTGACCATGATTATCCGTCCTGACATGAGACGGTTTAAGATACTTGATATCCTTATTGAGTTTAAATACGTAAGCCTTAAAGAAGCCGGTTTGACTGGAGAAGAGGCAAGGGGATTATCCATGAAGGATTTGCAAGCTATTCCTGCGATGCAGGCAAAAATGAAGGAAGCAAAAAAACAGGTTAAACAATATGGAGATACCCTGGAGCAGAAATACGACGACCTGCGGCTTAACCGATATGCCGTGGTATCACTCGGTTTTGAAAGGCTGTGGTGGCAGGAGGTGAAAGGTGAAAGCTTATAAGCTAAAAGCTCAAAGGTGAAAGCTCAAAGCTCAAAGGTGAAAGCTCACAAGCTGAAAGGAAACAGACCTGTGAAAAGACTTCCGATTGGTATTCAGACATTCAGCAAAATACGCGAAGGCGGCTATTGCTAATGGCATCCCCCCCTCTGTCCATAAAATAATGATTGTCTTAATCCATATAGAATAGCATATTGCCTATTATTCGCTTATTTTTTATTGTATAGGAAATTATAAAATTATGCTTTCTGTATTCGTCCACTAATTACACGAATTTACACTAAATAGAAACTAATGATTAGTGCTAATTCGTGGAATTAGTGGACAAGTTAATGTTTTTTATGCAAAAGATTAATTTTATCTCTTATTATTTCGAATAGTTGGGTATATCTGTAATAATATTACATAGTTATCATAACTAAAAATATTAATCGTGAAGACCTGAGAGCGGCCGTAGATAAAATATTGCCACACATAGGAGGTAAAATCATGCCCACAATAGCTGATTTATTGAGAGAAGAAGGAATTCAGCAGGGAGTTCAGCAGGGAATTCTTAAAAGCGCCAGAGAATCTGTAATTGATATTCTTGAGCTGCGTTTTGAAGTTATCCCCGAGTTAATCGTAAATAGATTAAATGAAATATATGACCCATCAATTTTAAAGATATTTCGCAGGAAGTCTGTGAAAGCAACGTCCCCCGAGGTCGTCGAGGTTTCTCGTCCCCCCAGAGGTTTTTTAAAAGGAGCAATGATCTAATGGATACATCGACAGGTAAACAATATGTGATCAACGAGAAAGGTGATGCCACTGCTGTTATTCTTCCCATAGAAAGCTATAAGAAGATACTTGCCATTCTTGAAGAATTTGAAGACCGTAAGGAAACGAAAATTCTTTCTCAGTCAGTTGAATTTAAAAAATTGGTCAAAAAGGGATTAGAGGACATCAAGTTAGATAGAATCAAACCCTGGAAGGAAGTTTTGGATGAATTATAAAGTTTATTTGACCGAAACCTTCCAGAAGTCCATGAAAATACTGAAAAAGAAGTATCGTAGGGTCAAGGATGACATTGCAGGTACGATCCAGGCGATAGAAGAGGAGCCAACCATTGGTGACCCGATCCCTGGCTGGAACAAAGAGATTTGGAAAATACGAAAGTGCGAAAACATAAAATAAACCGTTTATCAAGCCCATGGCTTGCATTAATTTTAATAGCGCTTGTTGCCGCTGTTATTTACAGCAACATCTACCATTCTCCTTTTGTCTTTGATGACAAGAGCCAGATTGTGGAAAGGATGTCAATAAGACATTTAGAAAATTATCTTTCCTTTGAACAACTCCTGAAACCCAGAGCCATAGTCGATCTTACCTTTGCACTTAACTACAAATTCGGCAAACTGAATGTCTTCGGCTATCACCTTGTCAATGTACTGATCCACATAATAAACGGCTTTATCGTCTATTACCTGTCATTGATGATATTCAAACAATTATCCGACCCTTCAATTCCTCAATTCCTCAATTCCTCAATTCCTCGACCATCCAATCATCCATCCATCCAACCATCCTTTACAATCTCATCTTCTCACCAAATCTCTTTCATCTCTTTGTTTTCCGCCCTAATCTTCATTGCCCATCCAATCCAGACGCAGGCAGTCACATATACGGTACAAAGATACGCATCAATGGCTGCGATGTTTTATATGGCATCGGTGCTTTTTTATCTGAAAGCGAGAATTGAAGCTCAAAGCTCAAAGCAGAAAGCTCAAAGCATAAAGCATAAAGCTCAAAGCATAAAGCATAAAGCTGAAAGCATAAAGCTGAAAGCATAAATGACAGAGGTCGGAGGTCTATCCTGCTACCTTTCAGCTTTCACCTTTCAGCTTTATACTCTCTTTCCATTCTTTGCGGCATGTTGGCTTTTCTCAGCAAGCAGAACACTGCCAGTCTGCCCGGGGCAATTCTGCTTGTGGAATATTTGTTTGTTGACCGGTCATGGCGGGGGTGGAAGAAGAAAATACCGTGGTTTACTGTGGCTTTTACGCTTTGGTTCCTTTTTGTTTTGTATGTTTCCGGATTTTTCGCCGGGGGACATGAAGGCGCTGGAGTGTTTGAAGATGTTTCGAAACTTATGCAGGAGACCGACACGGTCAGCCGGTGGAGCTATCTCTGCACACAGTTCAATGTTCTGGTCATATATATAAGACTACTTTTTTTGCCCATCGGTCAGAATCTTGATTACCTGTATTCTTTTAAAAGCGGTTTTTTTGACGGTTATACTCCTTTAGCCTTTCTGTTCTTGGTAGGTGTTGTTGGCATTGGAATTTGGAACATAAAAAAGCGGCCGGTTATAGCCTTTGGGATATTCTGGTTTTTTATTACGCTTTCGGTGGAGTCGAGCATAATACCTATAAGGGATGCATTGTTTGAACACAGGCTCTATCTTGCCACTTTCGGACTTGCGTTGGTTGCGTCCTATCTACTGTTCGGGCTCTTGTTAAAGAAGCAGGCACAAGCAGCGCTGATCGCTGTATGTATTGTATTGGCGCTTATGGGAACGACCTATTGCAGGAACATAGTATGGCAGGATGAGATGCGGTTGTGGTTTGATGTTGTATCCAAAAACCCGAAAAGCTGCAGGGGATGGAATGGACTTGGAAATGTTTTTCTGAAAGACGATAAACCACTTGAAGCCATTGAGCAATATATAAAAGCATTAAATAATCAACCAAATTATGCCGTGGCCTGGTATAATTGGGGCAACGCCCTGCTTCGTCTCGATAAACCGATTGAAGCCATTCAAAAATATAAGAATGCTTTAATTCTCCAACCAGGGTATGCCGATGTGTTGTGCAACTGGGGCAATGCTCTGATTGATCTTGGAAAACCTGTAGAGGCTATTCAGAAATTCAGAGAAGCCTTAAATAACCGACCAGGCTATGCCAAGGCCTGGTATAATTGGGGCAATGCTTTGGTAGAGATTAACAGATCGGATGAGGCTGTTGATAAATTTGAAAGGGCAGTTAGTATTGACCCTGACCATACAAAGGCACTGGGTAGTCTGGGAGCGGCATATTTGCTAAAAGGAAGAACTTCCGAGGCTGCCGGGTTACTGGAGAAAGCGGTACGTCTTAACCCTGAATATGTCGAAGCCTGGTGCAATTTGGGTATAGCGTTTGGGATGATGGGTAAGTTAAATCAGGCTATTTCAAAAATTGAAAGAGCGGTAAATATCAAGCCTGATTATGTCGATGGCTGGCTTAACTGGGGAGCAGCGCTTGTCAAAATGGGAATGCTTGAAGACGCAATAGAAAAATATCAAAAAGCATTGTCTTTAAACCCTGAAATGCCTAAGGTGAGAAACGATATTAACGCAATTCACAAAATAATAGAATCAAGAAAGAAAAACATGAGCATTGCTGGATGAAAAACCTTAATATCAGAAACAGCTTATCAAACCGGTGGATAGCGTTGGTTCTTATTACGCTCATAGCCGCCATCGTGTACAGCAATGTTTATAACTGTCCATTTGTGTTTGACGATGTTCGACAGATTACGGAAAACATACAGATTAGAGATCTGTCTGGCTACCTATCGCTTGACCAACTCCTGAAACCCAGAGCCATAGTCAATCTCACCTTTGCCCTCAATTACAAATTCGGCAAGTTAAATGTATTCGGCTACCACCTTGTCAATGTACTGATCCACATAATAAACGGCTTTATCGTCTATTTTTTAGCATTGATAATATTCAAACAATTATCCGCTCCTCCAATTCCTCAATCGTCAACCATCCAATCATCCAATCATCCAGTCACCTCCTCACCCTCTCACCTTTTAACCTTTTCACCTTCTCACCAGATCTCTTTTATCTCTTTGTTCGCCGCCCTAATCTTCATCGCCCACCCCATTCAAACACAGGCAGTCACTTATACTGTGCAACGTTACGCTTCAATGGCCGCCATGTTTTATATGGCATCGGTTCTTTTTTATCTAAAGGCAAGGATTGAAGCTGAAAGCTCAAAGGTGAAAGCTCAAAGCATAAAGCTCAAAGCAGAAAGGATAAAGCATGAAGCTCAAAAAATAAATGACATAGTCCGGAGGTCTATCCTTTCAGCTTTCAGCTTTGAACTTTCAGCTCTATACTCTCTCTCCATTCTTTGTGGACTTCTGGCATTTTTGAGCAAACAGAACACGGCCAGTCTGCCTGTTGCAATTCTTCTTGTGGAATACCTGTTTGTTGACAGGACATGGCAGGGGTGGAAGAAAAAGATACCGTGGTTTGCTGTAGGTTTTACGCTTTGGTTCCTTTTTGTTCTTTATGTTTCCGGATTCTTCAGAGGGGGTCTTGAAAGTGGAAGATTGCTTGAAGATATTGAGGGGCTTGCTCAAGAGACCAAAGTCATCCCCCGATGGAATTATCTCTGCACTCAGTTCAATGTTCTGATCATTTATATAAGGCTGCTATTCTTGCCTATTGGCCAGAACCTGGATTATCTATATCCTTTCAAAAGTGGTTTTTTTGATGGTTACACTCCCATGGCCTTTCTATTTCTGTCAGCAATTTTTGGCATCGGAATTTGGAACATCAGGAAACGCCCCATCGTTGCTTTTGCTATCTTCTGGTTTTTCGTCACCCTTTCCGTGGAGTCGAGCATAATACCAATAAGCGACGCACTGTTTGAGCACAGACTTTATCTTCCCTTGTTCGGATTTGCCATGCTCATGCCGTATTTTCTATTTGGGCTCTTGTCAAAGAAACAAGTAGCAGCGATGTTGATCGCTGTTTCTATGGTATTGGCGTTTGGAGTGGCAACCTATTGCAGAAACATGGTGTGGCAGGAGGAGCTAAGCCTGTGGTCTGATGTTGTATCCAAGAATCCGAAAAACTCCAGCGGATGGAATAACCTGGGAAACGCTCTGCTGGAAAACGGCAAGCCCCTTGAGGCTATTGAGAATTATAAGAAAGCATTAAGTCTCCGGCCAAATCATGCAAAGGCTTGGGGAAACTGGGGAAAGTCTCTGTCTGAACTTGGCAAACCGCTTGAGGCAATTGAAAAATACGAAAAAGCATTAATGATTCAACCGGGCTATGCCAGGGTATGGGTTCACTGGGGGGCTGATTTGTTGAAGATTCATAAGCCGGATGAAGCAATTTTGAAATTCCGGAAAGCTATCAGTATTCAGGCTGATTATGCCCAGGCATGGGGAAATCTTGGAGCTGCATATCTATTCATGGGAAGGCAGAAACAAGCAATTGAAGCGTTAGAAAGGAGTGTGGGTCTTGATTCGGATTATGCTGATGCATGGCATAATTTAGGTATTGCTCTTGGGAGAACGGGACGGTCGGAAGATGCCTGTCTAAAACTCAAGAAAGCCGCCAGCCTGGATCCTGATAATAGTGGAATTTGGCTGGATTGGGGTTATGAGCTTGAAAAAATGAAAAAACCGGTCAAAGCGATGCAGAAATTTGACAGCGCTATTCGCATTGATCCCAATGATGCTCAGGTGTGGAGAAAATGGGGAATCATGCTCCTGAAAGTGGGAAAACCGCTTGAGGCCATACCCAAGTTTGAAAAGTCCGTTGAAATTAACCCCAACGAAGTTAATGCGTTATGTCATTGGGGGATTGCCCTTGCAATGGCTGGAAAGCCGGATGAATCAATATCAAAAATTAAAACGGCTCTAAATATCAAGCCCGATTATGTTGATGGCTGGTTTAACTGGGGAACGGCTTTAGTGAAAATGAAAAAATTCGAGGATGCCGTGAAAAAATATGAAAAGGCGTTATCTCTGGATCCGGGAAGAGCCGATATAAGAAAAAACCTTTTGAAGATAAAGAAAATTGTCAAAAGCAATCAAAACGCATCTTGACGTTAAAAACATTTCCTCCGGATCTTGATTCTACTGTGTTATCAAGCGCAGGCTGTTATCCGAATTTGTCATGCTTTATAACTGTTCAGCAATTCTAATTATAGCATTTTTCTTCAAAATTAGAATTGCTGATAACAAAGTAAGCCCATAAACTTACAATCGGATTTTGAACACCCCTCCAATCTTGCTGCTTTAGCATTAATATCACCATGTTATCCTAAGTATACCTATGATCCAACTATCAGACATGCCCGTTTTTGAACACTTTTCCAACACCCTTCAAAGAAAGAGGTGGGCGCTTTTGATGCTGAACAAGGACAGATCGTTAATTTTTGGATAATACACAATTTTTTAACCTCCTCTTCTCTTTCTCACAAGTCTGGCACACTATGTGCTTTAAAAAGTTACAACTCTAATGAATATTGCAAATCTTATGAATTTTGAATTCACTGAATTCAAAAAATAAAGAAGGAGGTGCAAAGAGGGGAAAAGGAGCAGACAAAAGTGGCGACATGACAAACCGGCTGAGAGCTTAAAGAAAATCTTAATGCTAAAAAACAAATCAAACATTAATAAAATGAAAAAAAGGGGATCAAAATGAAAAAAAGACTATTGAGTTTATTGGCAATTGTGGCAGCTATGGCTTTTATCGCCGTACCTGCATGGGCGGCAGATGTAGGTAGCGATGAGGTTAATTTTCTCCTTGATAATCCACAAGAAATAACAATCAGCACGTTGGCGGTTGATGATAGTGGTAGCATTACTCTTTCCAGTTTTACAGGTGAGAACACACTGGAGGCCTCTTGGGTAGTGAAAAGCAACAACGCTTTTGAGATTGCCTTTACTGGAAATTCTACTTCTGATGATGGCTCTACTACTCATAATTATCCAATCTTCAACAAACAGGATGTGGATGCATCGGGTGATCTTGTGACAACAGGTGATAACTGGGACCACATGGATACATATTTTGCTGTGAAAATTGATGGCGCGCAGTCGACTGCAACAGATGTGGCTGCGTGGGGCGGCGATTACGCTTCCACAGTTACTGGAGAGCCGGCAGCTTTGACCGGCGTAACCGGCGAGAAACCTTACACTACAATTGGCGATATTATGACAGCTGACGCGGATGGAACGGCAACAGTCAAAATAAAGGCCAAGGGCGTTGTTTCTGATGCAGGCGTTCAGTCCGGTAACTATGATATGGACGTTACGCTCACTGTTACGGCTCATGAAAAGCCTGCTTCATAATTTCATGATGTGTCAGGTTTAACCATATAAAGCAAAAAAAAGGGGGGGTATTTCATTATACCACCCCTTTTTATTTCAACCGGATTATGGTATCATTTTTTATCATTTCTATCATGCGAGATCGGATGTCAAATGAAAAGAGGTATACATATATTTATATTTCCGGCAGTCTTTACAGTAACCAGCAATAACGGTTTTGATAGCAGTTTTTCCGATTGAAATTTTTTGTTGCGCTGTTATCCGGTGAATGCTATTTTATTGTTCAATAAAAGGAACCTTTGACGCCCATTGCTATAAAGCATGAGAGGAAAACCAATGATAAAAAAGATCGTTATGGCCGTGTTTTTAGTTTTGATTCTCCATTCACAGGCCTTTGCAGGCATAAAGGTAGTTCCTGCAATTATCAGGGTAACTCTTCCCCCAGGTGGAACTTACAATACCGAGATATGGATACAGAACAGCTCCCGGGAAAGGGTGGAATATGTCAAGGTCTATCTGGAAAGTAATGAAAAAAACCCTGAAGGTAAATGGAAATATGATAAAGGAACGGGCGGTATCATGTCGATGATCCCCTGGACAAGTGTTACACCGGGGACTCTCAGTATCCAGCCAGGCGGGAAGGCAAGAATAGCCCTTCGTTTAAATATCCCAAAACGAGCCTACGGCGATTACAGGGTGGCTCTGATGTTGGAGCAGGATCGTTCTAAAAGCCCCCTTCCGGATAAAGAGATGGATATTGAAGATATCCTGCTTAAAAAACATAGAAAAGAGCGAGTACCGGAAGAGACCAGGCTCAGACTTACCCAGGGTGTCAGGATCGCTGTTCCTGTGCATGTAAGAGCTATGGCAAAATCCGCTTCAGCAAAGAGAGTCGTTCCGCAAATAAAGCTTAAAAATTTAAATATGGGAATTGCCGGTGATGGCAAAGGGGCCTTTCAAACTACGCTTATGGTGGAAAATACAGGAAGCTTTGACATAGAGGCAACAGGGGCATGCAAGCTCCTTCACGGGACAAAGAAGAGCATGCTGAAGATAACAGATCTTTCCGGCGAAAAGATAGTCATCATGCCGAAGAGTAAAAGACTGCTCAAGTTTATCTTTTCCGATTCCTTGCCTGTGGGAGACTATATTGCATCGGTCAACTTGAAGATAAAAAACCGGGGGTTTGAAAAAATAGTCAGGAAGGGAATAAAAGCCTCGTTTAAGATAGACAACACCATGGCAGAGTCGCTTGCAAAACTGGCTGCAGCCGGCAACGCAGGTGGCGATACGCCCAGTGTCCCACTGATAGTCGATCCCGGGCGTATCAATCTGATCTCTCGAGGAGCCAGGATCAAACCGCTCAAATTGACAGTTACAAATCCAACAAACAAAACCCTGAATATTCGTTCCATATTCAGAAGCGCGTCGCAGAGCAAAAAGACCAAACCTTCGGTCAAAATAATTCCTGATAGATTCAGCATTGAACCAGGCAAATCCGAACGTATCCGGGTCGAAATCAAGCCTGCCGGTAAGGGGCCCGTGTACGGCAGACTTCTTTTTGCTGTTAAGGGAATGGGAGGTATCCGGCCTGCCGAGGTTCCGATCATGATCGTGCCCAAAGGCGTTAAACTTAATCCTTCGGGCAGTATATCGGATATTGAAGTCCTTTCCATAAAGAACGGCAAATCAGTTAGAATCTCAGGCAAGCTGAAAAATACCGGAAATGCACACTTAGATGACATCTCTGCTGAAATATTCATAAAAGATTTTATGGATAAGCCTGTGAAAAAAAACAGGGCTTCCGTGAGCCGGAAGATTCTTTTTCCGGCAGAAAAAACCCGTCTGTTCAGCGACTTTTCTCTATCTGATCTGAAAGATGATATCTATAAGGCTGTTTTCGTTGTGAAATCAAAGGGCGCTAAGACAATCAACAAGAGTTTCCGGTTCAAGGTAGATAGTAAAAGCGAGGAAGTTGTTACGCTGCTTGAATAACTGAAAATACGAAAGTGCGAAAACATAAAATAAACCGTTTATCAAGCCCCTGGCTTGCATTAATCTTAATAGCGCTTGTTGCCGCTGTTATCTACAGCAATATTTACAATTCTCCTTTTGTCTTTGATGACAAGTGGCAGATTGTTGAAAAAACGTCAATCAGGCATCTGGGAAATTATCTTTCCTTTGAACAACTCCTTAAACCCAGAGCTATCGTAGATTTAACTTTTGCCATCAATTACAAGTTCGGCAAACTGAACGTATTCGGCTTCCACCTGATTAACGTACTGATCCACATCATAAACGGCTTTATCGTCTATTTTTTAGCATTGATAATATTCAAACAATTATCCGTTTCTCCGATTCCTCAATCGTCAATTGTCCAACCATCCCAGCATCCAACCATCCAATCATCCAATCATCCAGTCAACTTCTCACCCCCTCACCCTCTCACCCTCTCACCTTCTCAACAAATCTCTTTTATCTCTTTGTTCGCCGCCCTGATTTTCGTCGCCCATCCCATCCAGACCCAGGCAGTCACATATACTATTCAGCGATATGCATCCGTGGCCGCCATGTTTTATATGGCTTCGGTTCTTTTTTATCTGAAGGCGAGGATTGAAGCTGAAAGCTCAAAGTGGAAAGCTCAAAGTGGAAAGCTCAAAGCTCAAAGCAGAAAGCTCAAAGCAAAAAGGATAACGCATGAAGCTCAAAGAATAAATGACAGAGGCGGGAGGTCTATCCTTTCAGCTTTCAGCTTTGAACTTTCAGCTCTATACTCTCTCTCCATTTTTTGCGGCATGCTGGCATTTCTGAGCAAGCAAAATACGGCAAGTCTGCCGGGGGCGATTCTGCTTGTTGAATATTTGTTTGTTGACCGGACGTGGCAGGGGTGGAAGAGAAAAATACCGTGGTTTGCTGTGGCTTTTACGCTTTGGCTTCTTTTTGTTTTTTATGTTTCCGGATTTTTCGGCGGCGTCGGCGGCTCTGCCGAGACCGGTCTGCTTGAAGATGTTTCAGGCCTTATGCAAGAGACCGACACTGTCAGCCGTTGGAGTTACCTTTGCACCCAGTTCAATGTTCTGGTCATATATATAAGGCTGTTATTTCTCCCTGTTGGACAGAATCTGGATTATCTGTATTCTTTTAAAAGCGGTTTCTTTGATGGTTATACCTCTCTTGCCTTTCTGTTCCTTGCAGGCATTGCTGCGCTTGGGATATGGAATATAAAAAAGCGGCCCGTTATTGCCTTTGCTATATTCTGGTTCTTCATTACACTTTCTGTGGAATCAAGCATAATACCTATAAGGGATGCGCTGTTTGAGCATAGACTCTATCTTGCGATGTTCGGTTTTGCGCTACTCATTCCGTATTTGATTTTCCATTTTTTATCCACTAAGAGAATGCTTGTTGCTGCTGTCTCCGTACTCATTATAGCCTCCTTTGGAACGGCTACCTTTCTGAGGAACATCGCATGGCAAAATGAAATAAGCATCTGGTCGGATATTGTATCCAAAAGCCAGGAAAATTACAGGGCATTGAACAATTGGGGGAGTGCGTTACTGTGGATTGATAAGCCTGACGAGGCTATCAAAAAGCTCAAAAGAGCTCTAACCCTTAGGCCGGATTACTCTGAGGCATTGAACAATTGGGGTTCTGCTTTATCAAAAATCGGCAAAATGGAAAAAGCGATCCAAAAACATAAACAGGCGTTGAGTATTCAACCATATAACTTTAAGGCATGGTATAATTGGGCTTATGTTCTAATACAAATAAATGACCCGGACGAGGCTATTGCGAAATTACAAAAGGTTATTAGCATCAAGCCGGATTACGCAAAAGCATGGGGCAACCTGGGCGGAGCATATCTGTTAAAAGGAAAAATAGAAGAAGCTGTTGAGGCATCAAAACGGGCAGTGAGTCTTGAACCGGAATATTCCGAAGCATTATGTAATTTGGGCATAGCGCTCGGCAAAGCGGGCATGTCGGAAGAAGCAATACAAAAATTCAAAAAAGCCGGCACAATTGATCCCAATAATGCTCAAATCTGGAAAAACTGGGGCTATGCGCTTGAATTAATGAATAAGCCGGCTGAAGCGATCAAGAAATTTGAACGATCAATCAGCATTAATCCTGATGATGCTAAAGTATGGGATAAGTGTGGTATTGCGCTTTTAAAAACGGGCAGGTCATCTGAAGCGATTGTAAAGTTTGAAAGAGCCGTAAGCATCAAACCTGATTATTCCGAAGCACTCTGTCATTGGGGAGTGGCCCTGGGCATGAAAGGAAGATTAGAGGAGGCTGTTTCAAAGTTTGAAAAGGCCGCAACTATCAAGCCCGATTATATTGACGTCTGGAGCAACTGGGGAAACGCCCTTGTTAAGATGAAACGGTTTGAAGATGCTGTGAAAAAATATGAAAAGGCCTTATCTTTAAACCCGGAAATGCCGAACGTAAGAAAAACTCTTTTAGAAATCAAACGAATAATGGAAACAAGAAAGAATCAATAAATTCTGCTTTTGCTCCGGCATAAAAGAGCTATGTCGGATTTTGAACACCTGCCCATTTTTCTAATTTCACAATAAATATCATAGCCTTATCTAATATTACCCTCCAGATTTCCTCCTTAGTTATGTTGGATTTTGAACATTTATCCTTTTCATTGTTGGGTCAAAGCTCCTCAAGTTGTAATGCCGACCAAAGCAGAACCCTATCTCATTGATTATACAGCAATTGTAAGATTTACGATGTTTATGGCACGCCTCCTGCATTAGAGATAATCAAAGCAAAAACAGAATTTTGGAAAACAAACAAAAAACAGAAAGGGAGGCGATGCAGGAAAACAGGCAGAACAGCAGGGTGACTAAAATCCGAATAAAAATTTAGCGGGGGCAAACAATTTAGCAATTTAACCAATCAACGATTAACTACTTTTAAGGATAAGGAGAAAAAAAATGAAAAAAAGACTATCAACAATTATGGCAATGGTAATGGCTCTGGGTATGGTTTTTACGGCAGGGTCGGCTTGGGCTATTGATGCTAGCGATGCGGTACAATTTACGCTGGATAATCCACAGGCAATAACTATCAGTTCACCTGTTGATCAAACCGGCGATATTTCGTTAACCTCTTTTGCTGGCAATACAACTCTAAACGCTGGTTGGTTAGTAACCAGCAATAACGGTTTTGATATCAATTTTACAGGAACCAGCCAGGATGATGACAATTCAGGTCTAAGTTATCCTCAGTACAGCAAGCAGGATGTGAACGCTGGTGGCACTGCTGTTGCAGACAACTACGATCACCTGAATACTACCTTTGGCGTTAAGATTACAGGGCAGGAATCAGTAGAGACCTTGGATGTCTGGGGTGAGGGCGCTACAGCGTCAGGTACTCCTGAAAACCTGGTCTTGGGACTTACCGTCGCTAACGGCCCAGATAAAACAATCGGCACAATCATGACTTCTGACGATGTCGGTACTGCTACTGTTACACTTTCCGCAAAGGGCACTGTTCCTGACGCGGGTGTGCAGTCTGGTAATTATGTTACTACGGTTACTTGCACGGTCACTGCTGATGAGAAAACTTTATAATTAACTGAAGGGCATAGTCTGTTTCTAACAGAGGCAGAAGCAAAGAAAGGAGGGCTTACGTTGCCCTCCTTTTTTTATTTCTAATAAAAAAGATACATTGTATTTTCGTAAAAAATGTTATAATTCTTAAAAAGATGAAAAAGAATATTCTTATAGCGATTATAATGGCCATTGGAATGATTTTTACGGCTATACCGACGGCGGCGGAAGATTTTATAATCATTGACGTCCCGCAAGACATAACCATGACCATGACAGGCGAGGGCTTCAATAAAAGCGGAATACCCTGTGTTATCTGGACAGTAACCAGCAATGACGGTTTTGATATCAGCTTTTCAGGAACCAGCCAGGATGATGCCGGTTCAGCCCTTTCATATCCACAGTTCAGCAAACAGGATGTGGATGCAACAGGAACCGCTGTTTCAAGCAGCTACGATCATCTGGCAACCACCTGCGGGGTGGTTATAACCGATTATAACACGGTTGAAACAGGCAGTGTCTGGGGTGGCGGCTTAGCGCCGACCGGTACTCCGCAGAATCTGATCAAGGCTCTTGATGCCGTTGACAGCCCGGATGCCGCGATCGGGAGAATTATGCCGGATACCACAACAGGTGAGGCAAAAGTACATTTATACGTAAAAGGCGAGGCTACCACTGAACAGCAGTCAGGGAACTACACTATGACGGTAACCTGCACGGCCACTGCCAATCCGGTGGTGCAATAATGGGCGGCGCTTTGATCCATTGCAATGTTTAGCGCTTGTATTTTAAGTAAAAATACCTGGTATGTTAGTCTGTATTTAAAATAAATTTTCTTAATTTTTGCGGGAAGATGAGTAATCTATGAACATCGGAAAAATAATTATAAAAACTATAATTGCCATCTTACTCCTGTCTTTTATCCCTC
>Ga0255432_1059_pt1 | contig 20370 bp, 11 predicted proteins | sample ANMaggSeSYBR02I6_FD_182656 | JGI IMG/M metagenome (GOLD analysis project Ga0255432, IMG submission 182656) | Sediment cell enrichment communities from methane seep in Santa Monica Basin, California, United Staets - ANME aggregate JGI... | ecosystem: Environmental > Aquatic > Marine > Cold seeps >...
ATTCGTAAGAGTTCACCACGGAACACCACAGAGTTTCACTGAAAAAGCGGCTCATCTTGAAAAAGGCAAGGCATACCTTGAAAAAGGTGAGACTAAAAGTGCGGAACTTGAATTCAAAAACGCCATACAAATTGATCCTGAATATCTTGAGGCCTATGTTAATCTTGGTGAGACATATCTTAAACTCGGGAAAGCTCAAGGAGCCTTCAGGTCATACTCAATGGTTGCAAAGCTTGATCCGGAAAATATTGATGCCCAGCTTAAACTTGCCACATTCTATATGCTTGGCAGAAAATTCGAGGAGGCAAGGAAAAAAATAGATGCAGTTCTAAGTAAAAAACCGGAAAATATTGATGCCCTGTTTCTGCTTGCCGGTTTACTGGAACAGGAGAAAAATCTGTTTGACGCTGCATCTGTATATGAAAAGATTATTGAAATTGACAGGAATAAGCCACGCGCCTATCTTGGCATCGCCCGTGTTCTTGCACGACAGGGAAAACTTTCAGAAGCTGAAGCTAAATTGAAACAGGCTGTTGATATTGATCCAAAGGCAATACAACCCCGACTTTCTCTAACCAGTTTTTATATAAGCAAAAAAGACTTTAACCTGGCTGAAGAAGAAATAAAGAAAACTATAGAGCTAAATCCTGAAAATGCAGACCTGTATATAGTTCTTGGGAATTTTTACTTCAGGCTAAGAAACAGCGATAAGGCAGAAGCCGCATATCTGAAGGCAATTGAAACCAGTCCCGACAACGTTAAACCATATCTGGTAGCAGCCGGGTTTTACGATGTCACGGGCAAAGATGATAATGTCCTGAATATGTATGAAAAGGCATTGGATCTTAATCCGGACGACATCAGGATAATGAACAAAATTGCCAGATTTTACTTTAAGACTAAAAAAATAGATGAGGCTGAAAAGTTCATAGAAAAAATTTTTGAAGAAAGACCAAAACATTTTCCTACCCTGATGCTTAAAGGAGAAGTTCTTATTTTAAAGCGCGAATTTACAAAGGCCATAGAAGTTCTTGACCAGTTAATAAAGGATGAACCAAAATCGGAGCGCGCCCATTATTTCAAGGGCATTGCTCATTTGGGTAAAGGTGAAAAAAGAATTGCAAAAACAGCTCTTGGCAAGGCTATTGAATTAAATCCGAATTATATAAAGGCAAAACTGCTGCTTTCTGAGATTTACTTTGGAGAACGCGACTTTGAACTGGCAAAAAAAGAATGCGAAGATATTCTTGTGATTCTCCCCAATTATTACCAGGCAAAGATGATTCTGGGGAATATCTTTATGTCTCAGGGCAAGATAAAAGAAGCCCAGGAATTATTTGAATCATTGATAAAAATAGCGCCTGAAAATCCTGCGGGCTTTTTCAGGCTTGGCTTATTACAGCGTTTGCTGGGAAAATATGATCTTGCTCTCGCAAATTTTGATAAAGCCATGTCTATAAACAATAAACTCGTGGATGTGTTTACCGAGATTGTCCTTGTTCATGTCGCTAAGAAAGAGTTTGATACTGCAATTAACAAATGTGAAAAACAGCTAAAAATAGTAAAAGATCACCCTGCTCTTTTATCCGTAGTTTATAATATCAAAGGCGGGCTCTATCTTGCACAGAATAACAAACAGGAAGCAGAAGACTCTTACAAAAAGGCTTTGCAAGAAAATCCAAATTTTTTTCAGCCATATTCTTCACTGGCCAGAATATATCTTATGGATAAAAAAGAAGATATGGCTATTGCGCAATTTGAGGCGGTACTTGAGAAAAATCCCAAACATGCACAATCCCATATGCTTCTCGGCACACTATACGATATGCAGAAAAAAATTGATCTGTCTGAAAAACATTACAGAGCAGCATTAGAAACTAATCCTGACTTCGCTCCTGCTGCAAACAACCTGGCTTATCTGCTTGCCATAAAAGGTGATAATCTTGATGAGGCTTTGGGTCTTGCACAGAAAGCAAAGGAAAAACTTCCGGACAACCCGGGTGTAATGGATACTCTTGGATTAATTTATTATAAAAAAGGCTTATACGATATTGCCATACAGGAATTTACAGACAGCCTTGAAAAGATGCCTGACAATGCGACCATACACTATCATCTTGGCATGGCCTATTATAAAAAAGAGAATAAGGAACTTGCCAGGGTTGAACTTGAGAAAGCTCTCAGCCTTAATGACAGCTTTGATGGTTCCGAAGAGGCGAGGAAGATATTGTTAGAACTGTAAGTTAAAAGGTAGAAGGCTGAAGGTGGAAGATGGAAGGTGGAAGGCTGAAGGAAGGACTTAAAAAAATGAACATCGAACATCGAACGTCCAACATCGAATTTTGAATAAGGTATTTTGCTAATTTATACCTAAGTTGAGCGATTTTTTGCGAAGCCTTTATGCGCAAGAGATCGGCGCAGATCAAGTAAAAAATCGCTCAATTTAGGTTATAAACTGGCGGAGCGGAGCGACATCATTATTCGACGTTCGACGTTCGACGTTCAATGTTCGATGTTGGACGTTCATCTTTTAATCTGTTGAATGAACTAACGCTTATGGGAATGATGGGGTCTGTGATCCCTAACCCTGAACCCTGTCTTATGAAATATTTTTCTTTTAAAATAGTTATATTATGCATACTCTTGCCTCCTGTAGTTTATATATTTTCTGTACAATCCCTGGAAACTCACCTGAAAAACAGATATACAAGCGAGATTGAAAATATTTATACTGGTGATACGCATGCTTTATTTGAAGGCAGTATAAGTATAAGAGATTCCATAAATAAAAATATTAATCTCTACTTGCAAAGCAAGTCTTTAATATCGTGGGGTGTAGATGTAAAAGTAACAGTTACCACAAAAAGGGACACGATTTTATTTCCTGCTTTTTTTGAAAATGATGCGACCTCCTTACTCCAGCCTGATCCAATCCAGATAGCCACTGAAAACTATAACCTCATGGATGAAGGGCTCATCCTGAATGTTGATCTGAAAGTTGTGCACAACACACTTATTTCAAATATAATACTGATTTTTTATATTTTTGTATCTTTCACTATACTTTATTATCATTACAGGTCAGGCTTAATAAAGGCAAAACAAGATGATATTGAAAAAGAAAAAGAAATTGACCGACTCTTAAAACTAAAAAATATCTATACGGAAAAGCTGAAATTTCTTGGTCAAGACAGAAAAAAGCTTACTTCTGAAGCTAAAAAAATAAAAAATCAGATGGAAGATGAAAAGGAAAAGGCCAGCAGAAATGAAGATGAGATGATAAAGGAAATTATCTCTCTTGAAAAAGAAACTGAGACAAATCTTGCTCTCCAGATTAAGCAGCAGGAAGAAATTGATTCATTGAAGGAAAAAATTGATCGGTATACAAAGAGCTTACAAAAAGAATCCAGGCAGAAAACAAAAAATCATCCGAGTATCAAGAAAAGATTTGATACGATTTATAAAAATCTTTTAATTAATGAAAGAGCAATAAATGGTTTTATTGATCTTACAGATGATATGAAGATAAAAGTAGAAGAAATTATCCACCAGCTTAATGAAGATCCAAAACTTGTTTTGATTAAAAGAAAGGTGTTTGGAAAAAAGGGGCGCGAGACAGTATTAGAAGTAATATTTGCTTACAAAGGGCGCCTTTATTACAGAAAGACAAAGGATAACAAGATTGAAGTGCTTGTCATTGGGACAAAGAATACACAGGTAAAGGATCTGGAGTTTCTTAGGGGGAAAGGGATAGGGGGAAGGTAGAAGGTGGAAGGCTGAAGGAGGCATAAGCGCTAACTTAAACAAGGGTGCAATACAAAAAAGTTACATCATTGATGATAATATCTTTAGTCATTGAACATACTGATTTAATGTCGAATGTCGAACAGGGAATGTCGAATTACGAAGTTTTGTTCTTGTTTTGTTTGGCAATACCTATGCTTGTTACAAAAAATCGAGATCAATTGAATGACTTAAAAAACCTATATCAAATGGCAGAATTCCTTCCTTCGACATTCATTATTCCCTGTTCGACATTCGACATTCAAAAAAGCTACCCATTTAATGTCTTATATCTATCACTTTCTTGTATTGCACCCTGTTGGGCTGAAGTCCGAAGGCTAAAGCTCCCTGGCAGCCTTCCACCTTCAGCCTTCTATCTTCAGCCTTTCCACCCTTCTACCTTCTACCTTCTACCTTCTACCTAATCTACCTAAATAGTTTGGATTTGTTTCCTTAATATACTTTTTAATCCCATTAACTATAGCCTCACACAATCGTTCCTGATATTTTGAATTTATCAATCTTTTACATTCTTTTGGATTACTTATAAATGAGGTTTCTATCAGGATGGCGGGCATCTGAGCTCCGAGAAGAACATAAAACGGCGCCTGCTTAACTCCTTTATTATTTATTCTGCTATATTTATTCTTTTTCAGACACTTGCACAAAGCTGTCTGAACATGGCCGGCAAGACGGCTGGACTCATTTATTTTTGCATTCTGCATTAGATCACTTAAGATTGTCTGAAGATCGCTTATATTTTTTGTAGATGTGGCATTTTCACGTGCGGCAACTAAAATGGATTCATCATCTGTGGCAAGATTGAGGAAATATGTCTCAATTCCAAATGCCCTCCTGCTTCTTGCAGCATTTGTGTGTATTGATATAAAAAGGTCTGCATTTTTTGTGTTTGCAATAGCTGTTCTTTCTTCCAAAGTTAAATACCGGTCACGAGTTCTGGTAAGAAATACTTCACATTGCAGCTCTTTGCGAATCTTTTTTGCAAGTTTTTTAGCGATCTTAAGAACAACATCTTTTTCATAAACGCCTTTAAGATACCCTGATGCCCCTCTATCACGCCCGCCATGACCTGGATCTATAACTATACAGTTAACTCCAAGAGCAAGCTGTTTTGCTAAAGCGCTTGTTGTAAACTTTTTGCCCTTCTCAGCGGTTTTTAACTCTGATGTTTTTCTCTTTGCTTCCGTTCCCCAGACATCAATAACAATTCTGAATGGATTTTTAAGAGAAAAGATTTTATAGGTTTTAAAAGACTTTATATCAACTACGACTCGAACCATATCTGCGGTAAACTGGCCGGCTCTTGCATCACTCAGTAAATCGTCATTTATGGGAATTGTCTTTTTTATCCCGTCTCCAAGCCTGCTGTTTTCCAAATCAACATAAAGTCTTTGAGGTTTTTGAATTGATGGGTCTTTTCTCAGCAGTCTGTGATTATATGTTGTATCTTTATCCGCATCGATAACAATTCGAGTATAGCTTGGGTTGGACCAGTATCTGAGGCCGGTTATAGTAACGACTTTATTTGTTTTGGATGGCTTAATATCTTTTTTAAGCTTTTTTTTCTCAGAAAGTGATTTCTTTTTAGTAGATACTTTTATTTTTTCAGGAAGTGATTTCTTTTTAATAGATACTTTTATTTTTTTTGAGCTTTTCTTTCTTTCTTTTTTTGAAAAAACACGAACCTTTTTTATAGCCTTACCCTTGTATTCGCTTTTTGGGAACTGCTTTATTAGGCGCTCAAAGATATCAACGGCTTCTTTCCTGTCTGACTCTTTTGATGAAATTTTGTATAGTTTACCATAAAGCTCCCCTGACATATATAGACCGGCCGCTGCCCATGAACCTTTTGGATCATGTTTGTAAACCGCCTGAAACTTCTCAATGCAACGCAGCCAGTTATGCCTGTACTTATTTTTTTTGGAGTTATTGCGAAGTTTCTTATAACATGTTTCAGCTTTAAAATATTTATCCTTTGCCGTGATTGCAAATGACTCACAAGGCCATAAGACTGCAAGAACATAGCAGCAGATGAGTAAACTAAATAATATGGTTTTTTTATTCAGCATAATATTACAGTGAGCAATTGAAAATTGAATAGTGAATAGTGAATAGTGAATAGTGAATAGTGAATAGTGAATAGTGAATAGTGAATAGTGAATAGTGAATAGTTGTGGTATCGCTTCGCTCCATTAATTTATATAAAATTAACAGAATTCCTTCAATATTCAATTTTCAATATACAATCTTCAATTGCTTTGGTCTTCAATTTTCAATTACAAAGTTTCTCCTTAAGTTCGTTCAGATAATTAAGCGCTTCAATAGGAGTTATTTTCGATATATCAAGCTGCTGCAGCTTTTCAATTACAAAAGTTTCAGGCTGTCTAAACAGATTTAGCTGTACTTGTTTATTTTCAGGTGAATCATGGTCGCCCATAATGCTTGCCTGCCGTCTGTCTGGCGGGATAGAAGCTCCGTTTAATTTGTTTTCCCTGTTCTCTATATTATAAAGAATCTTTTTCGCGCGCTTTATAACATGTTCGGGAATACCTGCAAGACGTGCGACCTGAATACCGTAACTTCGGTTTGTACCACCTTCAACCAGCTTTCTCAAAAAAATTATTTCATCATTCCATTCCTTTACTGCAATATTATAATTTTTTATTCTATGTTTTTTTTGCGCCAGATCAGTCAGTTCGTGGTAATGTGTTGCAAATAGAGTTTTAACTCCTTTTTGATTTAAATCATGGAGGTATTCTGCTACTGCCCAGGCTATGCTTAAACCGTCAAAGGTGCTTGTACCCCTGCCGATCTCATCCATGATAACAAGACTTTGTTCATTTGCACTGTTCAAGATGTTGGCTGTTTCCTCCATCTCTACCATGAAAGTACTCTGGCCTGAAGAAAGATTGTCAAGCGCTCCTACACGGGTAAATATTCTATCTGTTACACTTATAGAGGCCTTTTCTGCGGGGACAAATGAGCCCATCTGCGCCATAAGCACTATAAGCGCCACCTGCCTGAGAATAGTTGATTTGCCTGCCATGTTGGGACCGGTAATAATGATTATCTGGTTTTCATCATTATCAATATTGATGGAATTAGGCACAAACCGTTCCCCTGCTATCATTTTTTCCACTACGGGGTGACGCCCGTTTTTAATTATAATACGGCCATCAGTATTGATCTGCGGCCTGTTATAATCATTCTGATCTGCAATTTCAGCAAGGTTAAGCAGACAATCAAGCCTGGCTAAAAATTGTGCGGCATGCTGGATGGTTTTATTGTTTGTTATGACCTGTTCCCGTATTCCATTAAATATTTCATATTCAAGTGCTGATCTTCGCTCTTCCGCACCTAAAACCTTTTTTTCGTATGTTTTGAGTTCGTCGGTAATGTAACGTTCTGCATTTACCAGAGTCTGCTTGCGTACATAATTAGCTGGAACAATCTCTGAGTGAGTTTTCGAGACCTCAATATAATATCCAAATACTTTATTATATCTTACCTTGAGTGAGTTTATTCCTGTTGCATCTCTTTCAGTGGCCTCTAACCTTGCAAGCCAGCCTTTGCCTTCCCGGCTGAGATTTATAAGACCGTCTAATTCCTTATTATAACCTTTCTTGATTATTCCGCCTTCATTGATCGTAAGCGGAGCATCTTCCCGGATTGAACTATCTATGAGATTTGCCAGCTCATAAAGCCGATCAGGGCTTAAGGTCAATTTAAAAAGTTCTGATTGAAAAAGCGAAAGAGCCGAACAGATATCCGGCAGACTTTGAATTGACTGTTTTAAAGCAATAAGATCACGTGCGTTTGAATGCCCCATGGATATCTTACTGCCCAGACGTTCAAGGTCATAAACCGATTTTAAACTCTCTCTCAGTCTTTTGCGTACTTGTATATTGTCTTTTGCCTCTTCAACAGCATCGTGTCTTAATTTTATCTTATGTATGTCAATCAGGGGGTATCTTATCCATGTTTTAAGCAGCCTGCCGCCCATGGAAGTTATTGTTCTGTCAATTATATTGATGAGGGTGCCGGGCTTTGAACCAGCACGAATATTTTTTATAAGCTCAAGATTTCTGCAGCTAATGTCATCAACTACAAGATAATTACTTAATTTGTATGTTTCTATTCCTGTAATATGATCAAGCTGCTGCTTCTGGGTATCTATTACATAAAATATAAGTGCCCCGGCAGCACTGACACCTGACTTTAGTTTTTCACATCCAAAACCTTCAAGTGAAGCTGTTTTAAATTGTTTTATAAGTCGTTCTCGCCCTCTTCTATACTCAAAAACTTTGTCATCTAAAAAAGTTATAGATTTTTCTGATAAAGCATTATTGATCTGAAAAAAAAAGGGGTCGTTTTTTATTGAGTTGGGAAGTAAAATTTCGCTTGGGGATATGCGGAGGGCTTCATCTATAACTGAATGAAAGTCTTTAGATTCATACACCCTGAAAGTTCCGGTTGATATATCTAAACATGAAAGGCCAATGGCATTGTCGCGGGCTATGGCAAGAATATAATTATTCGATTTTTCGTCTAATAATTCGTCATCTAAAATCATTCCCGGGGTGATAACTCTGACTACATCTCTTTTTACCAGCCCCTTTGATGCCGCTGGATCTTCAACTTGTTCACATATTGCTACCTTGCAGCCATTATTTATCAGACGTGCAATATAATTTTGTGCGGCACGGAAAGGAATACCGCACATTGGAATTGGATGCTCGTCTTTCTTGTTTCTTGAGGTTAGAGTTATTTCAAGTATCCTGGATGCAGTCTTTGCATCCTCGAAAAACATTTCATAAAAATCTCCCATTCGATAAAAAAGTATTGAATCAGCGTACTTTTCCTTTATGGATAAATACTGCTTAATCATAGGAGTTACTTTAGAAATATTCATGCACTTTTTTGCTCTTCTTCTTCTTCTTTTTCTTCTTCTTTCTCCTTATTTTCTTTGTTATTGCCGGATAAACCGCCTTTTAACGATTCTAATTCATTGATAAGTAATGTTATATTTTCATTTTGTGAATCTATTTCAGCTCCAAGGCTTTTTACAACTTTTCTGAAGCTGAGCCTGTCGATCAGCGTAAATATATATGAGATAATAAATCCTGCTAAAAAAACGCCGGCAAAAAGAATTGCTCTAAACAATTCAGGTGTCTCATACTTTGTAAAGATAAAATCCACACTCAAACTTTGTTTTGCCATAAAAAAATCCTGATTCTGAAAAATAACTATTCCCATTAATCCAAAAATAACTGCCCAGAAACCGATCTTAAAATTTCTCATATAGTTTCTCCCGTCATATCAAATCGTTAGATCTAAAAACATAATGTATAGCTTTACGTTCAAAGAAACAAATTTTTTTACTATAGCATGTTTCGTATATCATGATTCTAAAAATCATTGATAACATATTGTAATTAAAGAAGTTAAAAATATAAATTCGCATCAAGATATACGGAACACGCTATAGTGTCCTGTCATCTATGTAGTGTCGCAAATATGGCCGTCATTCCCGCGAAGGCGGGAATCCATTCCCCGATCAGGTCGAGGACAAGCATTTCTGACTACTTCGGTGCTTCTGGATTCCTGCTTCCGCGGGAATGACGAGTGCCTGGTACGATATTTCACGCATGACACGACACCAGTTTTCATTTGCTGTCACCCAACACCCGATCCCCGACCCCTGTTTTTTTACTATTTTCCGTCATGAAACTCAACCTTTTTTTCTTTTTAACATTGGTCGAGTGGTTAACTGGTGTCTGAATGGAAACCTCGATTTCTTGTAGGTTGGGTTGAGCCCCTCAATTTTGTTGGGTTTCGTACCTCAACCCAACCTACAAAAATCAATCACTTGGAGGAACTTAATTTATCAGGGCGAAACCCAATAAATAGATTTAATAGCTTTTCGTTCAGGCACTAACTACTCGACTATTTACAGGCATCAGTTCCAAATTTCCCCATAAGCCTATTTCGTCACCCATAATAATTGCAACAGCATCAATCCCTTCAATATTTTTCCCAACATCAATTGCATTCGGGATATCAGCTTTTGATTTAATATGATTGCCTATCGAAGTTGCTGCTGCATCGGCAAGAGGACATGATTCTGATAATACACATACAGCATCAGAATTGCCAAGGCTTAATGAATGTCCGACACTACCTGATGATGTGCACACAGCAGCAGGTTTTTTTATTGAATCTATTTGAAATCCAATACGTAAGCTTAATGGAGATTTGCCTGCAAAAATACCGATTTTAACCGGTTCATTAGTCTTTAAAAAAATATCGCCTCCATTTTCTACAACAACTTCATCAGAAGATGATAAAAGATCAAGTCCAACATATTCTGCAATTGCGCCGGCAACCGCAGCCATTGGCCCAACACCTGCTTTATTGCCGGCATTTACCATATCTCTGACTATGCTCGGTGCAGGACCGTTAATTTGCCACGGTTTAAGTGTTTTTTCAAATTCAGGATACCTGTTAATATAGCTCTCAACATATCCTCTATATTTCAGAACCAATTCCGTTGTTTTATCCGCAAGGATTTCCCAGGCATGTATGAATAAATCTGTTTCTTTAACAACTACATTAAAGGAAACCAGATCATTTTTTTTTACCAGATTGCGGTAGGTGCGATTTTTATACATATAAGGTTCAGGGTTATATGCATTCCCACGCTGGAGCATGGGAACGAGAAAAATATCGAATATCGAACAAGGAATTTCGAATGATGAAGTGTGGAATCGCTACGCTCTATCTTTTATAGTAGTAAAAATGATAGAATACCTTACTTCGACATTCATAATTCCCTGTTCGATATTCTGCGGTTCAAAACAAATCCGTAAGTTTGAATTCGTTTTAAAAAGCTAAAGTGTTACCAATTTTTTAATCTCTCATAGGCAAAAACAACTTGGTGCTTATGACCACTGATCACTAATCACTGATCCCTGTTATTTTATTTGAATTTTCGGCCTCATTTCAATTGGGCACTGTCTCAAGAAATACTTATCCGTCATACCGGCAATAAAGTCTCTTACAATTTCTTCTTTGCTGTGATTTTCAATATAATCGTATGACATATCTTTCAAAAATCTTGTGAAAATTACTGACGAATGATTCTCATTTTTAACATCATTGAGATATCTTTCAAAAAGTATTTCAAAAAGTTCTTTTATTCTTCCCCGGTTGGTTTTAATTTTTGAATTCATGTAGATATATTCAAGGTTAAAATCCTTCAGGCTTTTCAGGGCATCAGATATTTCGGGACTAAATGCTGTATATGATTTTTGAAAGCTGTTTTCTATAATATCCGTAACGAGATTATATACAATTGTTCCGTTCGTATTTCCCAGGATTTTTACAATATCCTCCGGGATATCGGAACGTTTAATTACTTTCAATCTCATGGCATCTTCCAGGTCTCTTCCAATGTAGCTGATAGTATCTGCCATGCGTACAACACAGCCTTCAAGAGTCATGGGAATCAGTTGCATATCCGGCGCAGTTTTTTTTGCTGCAATCTCTTCATCTAATTTTATAAAGGTTTTATTTCGCTCCGGTTTAAGCATTTCATTATGTATCTCTCCATCATGACAAAGTATTCCATCCAGACTCTGAAGACATAGATTCCATCCTTTTCCTTTTCGTTCTACCCTGTCTAAAAACTGCACGCCCTGAACACTGTGTAAAAAACATCCAATGCCGCAAGATTCGCATATCTCAGACAAAAACCTTTCACCATCATGCCCGAAAGGAGTATGCCCAATATCATGCCCAAGAGATATTGCCTCAATAAGATCCTCATTTAATCCAAGAAAACGACCTATTGTTCTGGCTATCTTGGATACTAACTGAACGTGCAGCACCCTGTGAGTTATGTGGTCGTTCTCAATAAGATAAAACACCTGGGTTTTATCAATATATCTTGTATATGCAAGAGCGTGAAGAATTCTATCGACATCCAGAGAAAAGGCCTGACGATATCCATGTTTAAGCTTTTCTTCATGTGAACGACGGAAGCCTTTGGAGTTTAATGTAGATAGAGGAGATAATGACTCAGCTTCCCGCTGATTTAAAGCCAATTTTATATTATCCAAAAGCATTTTTATTATATATACTTTCAGATAAATAATTTCACTGTGTTATCAGTCGTTGACGTATAACTAATACGCCTTCCTCCTTCTGGCCTTGTGAAATTAATTATCTGAAAAGTCTATAGCTCCTCATTTTCAATCATATCTTCCATGAGTTTAATATAATCTATTCCTGCTCTTCGGAAACCTTCCTTCCCATATTTCATATTTGCTTCAAGAACATAATATTTATCTTTATACATACAGATATCAATGCCTACATCATTCCATTTGCAGATCTGTGCGGTATGAAGTGCAAGATCAAGGGCTTCCTCTGGAACAGGGTCTAAACTAATAGTCCCTCCCACTGAGACATTACTTCTGAAATCACCAGGAGGAGCTATCCGCCAGTAAGCATGAACTATTCTGTTTCCAATAACAACCACCCTTATATCGCGGTCTGATGGTATGTATTCCTGAATGTAAGCGGGAGTAACAATATTTAAGTAGGCAAAAAGGTTATCTTCATTTTTTATAAGGTAAACCCCTCTCCCCATGGCGGATCCTCTTGGTACTTTGCCGATAAAAGGGAATTTAAAATATTCTGTAATAGTGGGTTTCTGGCGCTTTCCGTAAAATACCCGCGTTCTGGGATGAGATATCTCCTGCAGATCAAACAACGCTGTCTGTTTGATCTTGTCCTGAACACACTTGTATGTGTGATAACTTGGGAAAGTGCTTTTCCCCATTGCATCAAACAGGTCTGCATAGAAAGTTGTCGGGTAATATATTTTTTTTGCGCTTCTAATTAAATCCGCCTCTTGGGGGCTGTAATCAGAAAAATTTGGTCGAACTCCCAAAGTAATTACATTCCTGCAATCTCTAAGACGTGCCTCTATGGCAATAACTTTTTTTGAATCAGGCATATTTAAAATTGTTGATTGAAGGTATTCTATTAATTTTACAACAAAAAAAACAGAGCGAAGCAATTCCACAAATCATCAATCATCAGTCAAAAATCATCAATTTCATTGCGGTGCCAGCACAAACATTGATGGATTAACAGAAACATCTGTCCAGTATTTGTGAACATCAATCTTGAATCCATTGCCATTATTGCTTGATACACTTAGCTTCAAAGGAACATGATATTTATTTATCTTCTGCAGGTTATCAATTACTACAAAATATAATAATTTTTCATTTGCATCAAATAACTCAACCTTTTTGACATCTTTTTTATCTTCATTAAGATAAATTTTTTGAATCACATTTCCATTTCTTTTTTTTAAAACAATTACATATCCCTGTTTTTTATTTCTGATAATATCAGCAGTATGATATTCATAAAGCAAAATACGGCCGGCGAGCAATGATACTATTTCAACAGGTTTTATAGGTATTTTAATTGCTTTTTTCAGGTTGGAATATGAAGAGCGTTTCTTGTAAAAGCTGTTATCAGTGTGGGATAAAAAATAAAACCATTGCCCGTCATCTGCGAGGCTTAATAAAGGTTGGCCTGAAATGTTCAAAATGGCTATTCGTATCATGTCAGGGTTAGACCCAACCCATGCAATGCCTGAAGTAATACTTTTTTTATCTTCTTCCCAAAATGTTATTTTGCCAATGCCTTTAAATGTTTTAAGGTTTCTGTTTTTAAGTCTAATAGTTGAAAGAAGATTATTAACTTCAATTATAGCGGCTGGGTCTAATAATTCGGGAGGCTCCTCAACAATTCTTCCCGTAAAAGAAGAACATGCAGAAAAAAAAACAGCGATAAACAAAATGATTGCGTGTTTCACTTGATAAACTCGTATAATTTAGTGACCGAACAAAAACTCAAAACACATAGAAAGCTTAGAGCTAAAGGGTGCAATATAAAAAAGTTACATCATCATTGATGATAATAATATCTTTAGCCATTGAACATACTGATTTAATGTCGAATGTCGAAGTCTTATTTTTATTTTGTTTGGCAGTACCTATGCTTGTTACAAAAATCGAGATCAATTGATGACTTAAAAAACCTAAAGGGGGGTATCTACTCTTCTCTCGTTGGAACTGTAACTTCTTGTTATTATATCTATTTTGTTACCCACAGTTGTTTGTAGTTTATATCTGATAAACTTTTTTTGCTCATGTATGCTCTGGAGCGGAGCTCTTTTTATGTTCCGTAATTTCAATAAGTTATAGTATAACTGCACCTCAAAACGAGTGTGAGCCACTTTTTTTCAATGAGTTATACCTATTTTGCAAAATATTTACGAGAGAGGAGTGGATATCCCCCTAAAACCTATATCAAATGGCAGAATTCCTTCCTTCGACATTCATTATTCCCTGTTCGACATTCGATATTCAAAAAAGCTGCCCATTTAATGTCTTATATCTTATCACTTTTTTGTATTGCACCCGAGCTAAAAGAGCTAAGAGTTAATGGCTAATAGCTTTTTACAAAGCCGTCACTTCAGTTCCTGAATCTTTTTCTCAATATCCGCCCTATCCTTTTCTTCCTTTTCTCTTTTCAATAGAGAACGTTCGTAAAACATAAGAGCCTTTTTTTTATTAGTCATCTTTAAATAAACATCGCCCAGATGTTCCAGAATAGTTGGATCATCAGGAGCCAAATCTACCGCCTTTTTCAGAAGCTTAAGTGCATCTTTGTAACGTCCTTTCTTGTAATATACCCATCCCAGGCTGTCAGTGATATAACCATCATCAGGCATGTACTTTAATGCTTCTTTTATAAGACGTTCGGCTTCATCAAGATTTATCCCAAGCTCTGCATAGATATAACCTACGTAATTCAAAGCATTTGCATTATGAGGATCAAGGCTTATAACCGTCTTCATCGATTCTATTGCAGCCTCTTTTTTATCCCACATGTCATAAACAACTCCGAGGCGGAAATGGAATTCAATATTATCCGGATCAATTTTGATTGCTTTCTTAAGCACTTTTTCAGCCTTATAGAACTCTTCATTCTCTTCATAAAATGAAGCAAGACAAAGCATTAGTTCTGGTTTGTCAGGAACATTTTTTATTAGATTTTCTAAAAAATTAATGGCTTCCCTTATTTTTCCCAGCTCCCGATATAGAAAAGCAATCTGAATTACTGCATTTTTATAAAATTTTGAATCCGTCGGTACCTGTTTAAAGTGGGCTATTGCTGTTTCTTTATCATTAATTGCATATGCTATGCCTGCGGTATAATGAATGTCTGAACTGCCGGGCAAACTCTTTAACATTCCTTCTATGACAATAATAGCATCATTATATTTCTTTTTATCCAGATATATATGAGCAACTTCTCTTATAACTTCAGAATCAGACAGGCTTTTTGCAGCGAGGTCATTAAACAGGTTGTCTGAATCTTTAATCATTCCATTCTTATAATAAAGAAGACCAAGCTCAAGGGCGGCTCTGATGTTATTTGAATTTCTTTTCAGAATTTCTTTGTATATTTCAATAGTCTTTTGTTCTTCACCCATACTTTTATAAAGTTTAATCAACTCAAATTTGGCTTCCTCAAGGTCCGGCTCCGAATCTAATGCTTTTAGAAATTCTTTTTCAGCATCAACTATTTTTCCCTGTTCCGCATAAATCTTTCCAATAAAAAAATACCCTGCATAAAACTCAGGATATTTATTAACTAACTGTTTATATATCTTTAAGGCTTTGTCCAAATCGCCTTCTTCCATATAAATATCACCGAGAATCAAATATATTTTTTCCTGAGCCGGATCATTGGCAATAACCTTTTCATATGCTTCTTTAGCATCATCAATCTGTTTAAGGCTCTGTTTAATTCTACCGTACATAATAAGAGCTTCTATATCGCCTGGATTTTTGTCTATAATATTTTTAACAATATTCAGTGCTTTTAAATTGTATTTCTGCATCAGGTAAAGAATTGCAAGTTCTCTTTGTAAATATAAATTTTCAGGATCCTGTTCAATCGTTTTATTCAGGTGGTAGATAGCTTTATCTAAATTATTTTTCTTTAAGTGCAGATGAGCTTCTATATAGTTATAATAACGACTTTCAGTTTCTTTAACCGGCACTTCATCGTCCGGGGCTATCGACTTAATTAAATTACAACCCGGATAAAATAAGAAGGCTACAAATAAAATAGATAGTCTTAATAACTGCGACTTCATTTATAATGTTCCTCGCAAATCATTATTACACACCTTACGATAGTTTTTAGGGGTATAATTTAATTTATAACTTTAATGAGCTAAAGTGCCTAAAATGCCTAAAGTGAGCTAAACTGCCTAAAGTTAATGAATGCGCCTTTGGCGCTGCCAATTTTGATTCTGGCCCGGATCTGGCATATAGACTTAATAACCTGATTCAGTGGTATAGCGCCAGAGTAAAATTGGTAGCTGGTTTCGCCATGTTGGGTTTTAAAATAAGCAGAATACCTTAACTTTAGGCACTTTAGCTCACTTTAGGCACTTATAATATGTTATTACTCAACTTCATCTTTAAAAGCATAAGAATCAAAATCTGGTATTTCGCGTTTAAAAAATTCTCTTAACTTCTTTATTAGACTTTTCTCAATCTGTCGGACTCTCTCCCTTGATATTCCATAGCGATCGCCAATCTCCTGTAATGTGGCTGGATCATCGGAAAAAATGCGCACATTAAATATTTCGAGTTCTCTTTTATTCATTTTCTTTTTGAACATTTCAATCTTATTATGAAGGAGTTCCTCGATTTCCTTTTTTGCTACTTTTTCCTCTGTAGATTCATCCTCAGTATTTAAAAACTCAATCCTCTCGGTATCTGAATCATCTTTCAAGGGCGCGTCTAAAGATACATCCCAACCATTCAGCCTCTGTTCCATGTCAACGATTTCTCGTTCTGAAACGCCCAGTGTTTGCGAAAGGAGCTTAGGCTTTGGATCAAACCCCTCATCTATAAGTCTCTGTTTTTCCTTTTTTAATTTAAAAAAAAGTTTTCTCTGCCCCTGTGTCGTACCAATTTTTACAAGACGCCAGTTGTCCATTATGAACTTAAGAATATATGCCTTTATCCAGAATGAAGAATAATATGAAAACTTAACGTTCTTATAAGGGTCGAACTTTCTGACAGCCTGCATAAGCCCGATATTTCCTTCCTGAATCAGGTCTAAAAGATTCTGCATCCAAATTCTCTGAAATTCCAGTGCGATCTTTACTACAAGCCTGAGGTTGGAAGTGGCTAAAATATATGCCGCTTCTTTATCACCATGCTCGCGCACTCTTATAGCAAGTTCCCTTTCTTCTTCTCTTGTAAGAAGCTTATATCTGCTGATTTCCTGCAAATATTTCTGAAGGGGATCAAACTTAACAAGCGCATTTTCAGAAGACTGGCTTGCGGAATTATTAGCAGCCTTCTTTTTGCCGGCAATACTTTTTTTAGCTTTTTTTATTGAATGTTTTTTTTTCTTCATTTTAAAAATTACTAAACAAGTAATAGTTCCGCTTTCGCTGGTTTTTAGAGGTATAATTTAATTTATCAATTCTGTGAGTCAGGGTGCCTAAAATGCCTAAAGTGAGCTAAAGTGCCTAAAGTTAAGGAATTCTGCCATTTTATATAGGTTCTTTAATGCTATCAATGTACAAAGGATACAAACTCTCTCTATCTTTGGATTATCAATTAGCACGCCGAAGGCGTACCACAACTTTAGGCACTTTAATATACTTTAGCTCACTTTAGGCACTTATAACTTGATCGCAACATATAGTGTGTGTTTAATTCAATGAGCACATGAAAAAACTAGCGAAACGTAAGTTATTTTTTATGGACATTATATATAACTTATGGTAATTTTATTGTAACTACTCGGGTTTTTAGACTGAAGGCTGTAGGCTGAAGGAAACAGATGATTCCTGAGCGTTATTCTCTATGTTTAGGACAAAATTTCCGGCCGCTTTAAGAAAATATTGGCTTCTGGGAATCTTTTCCCTAAAAGTCTTCAGTCTTCAGCCTAACCAACCTGAATACGTTTTATTTTAACTCATGTGCGCCTGTAGCTCAGATGGATAGAGCAACGGACTTCTAATCCGTAGGTCGCAGGTTCGAATCCTGCCAGGCGTACCAGAATCGTAATCGTTTACGGTTCACAGTTAACAGTTGATCAAAACATAAAATTATAAACCGACAGCCGTGAATTGTAAACCAGATTCATTTATTATTTGTACCCCATGGGGAAAAAAAAGTAAACCCCATTAACCTATAACAAACCCGTATCCATCCAAATATCTCAGGTTAATTTCATAATGAGCTTCAGGTATGATACATTCAAAACAGGTATTATCTTCCATTCATGGCAAGTTCTTTATTTACGATATCTTATGCGTGAGTTTTTCATGACTTGAATGTATTATACCTGAAACGGATATATTTTTAAAAAGCTGTAGCGTTATAAAGTCAAATTACTACCGCCAGAGGCGGTAGCTTGTTTTGTTAGTCCTGGAAGGTACCCTGTTGGGCATCGCGCAATAACTATTTTCCCGCTGAAAAGCACAATCTGTTGCTGTCAGATGGTTTTGCTACGGGAATCAAGAAATTCCCGTTCACGACAGTTTTGCTGGCCGGTACCCCTGTCTGCATATCATAAACGGGGCTAATATGCTCTATTTGCTCTTCACAAAGAAACCACTCACCGCTTGCTGTAAATATTCAAGTGACATGCGATGTAATCAATGCTGAATATTATGTCACCAACATTTTCCATCAAGAGATTACAAAAGCATCAGGGCTTTATAATTACTACAACGGTAAAACCTTTTTATGGTACCACTACCAGAGGTAGTGGTTTAAGCCGATTAATTAATTAAAGAGTTTTTATGTGAGATAGTAAAATGAATCCAAATAGACTTCGCATAGCTTCCGGTGTAGGCCAGCTTGATCGTTTATTAGGAGGTCTTTTTATCGGAGATAATGTGGTATGGTATGATGATGCCGGGAGTCTGGCATCGGTATTTTGTTTAAATTTCATACAAGCATCACAGGCTCAAAATAAACCTCTAATTTATGTCAGCTTTGACCGCTCTCCAAGAAATCTTTTAGAAAAACTAGGCTCTCTGGCCGAATATGAAAACCTGACTATTCTGGACTGCTTTACATATGGCAAAGGGAACGGCTCCGAAGTCTTTTCTAATTTCTACAATAAAAAATCAGAATGGCCATGTCAAATTGTAAGGGTTGAAGAACCGAGAAATGTAGACAAGGTAATGGATGCCTTCTATGGTATTCATAAAAATCTGCATGAAGACGTAAGATTTGTCTTTGAAAGCCTTACTGGAATGCAAAAACTATGGGAGGGAGAAGAGCACATTATAAACTTTTACTCACATTCCTGCCCGCGTCTTTATGAACTAAACACCATTGCATATTGGATCATCGAGAAAAAAGCTCATTCCCCACGCATCAGAGCACAAATCAACCAGATAGCTCAAGTTGCAATTGAGCTGTCTGTAAAAAGAGGAAAAACATCTCTGACCATTCTTAAGGCTGAAAATCGTAATATTGAAACCCTTAACAAACCATTTAACTACTGGAGTAAAGACCTTAATATTACATTTGATTCAGAAATGCGTACAAAAAGCGGAATAGACCTGGGAATACGTCTGAAGGAACTTCGTACAAAACAAGGGTTATCACAGACGGAACTTTCTAAACTCGTTGGGGTAACACCAAGTACAATATCACAAATTGAAAGTGACTTGATATATCCATCACTGCCGGCGCTGCTTAAAATAGCGGAAGTTCTTTCTGTTGAGGTAAGTTCATTTTTTCAAGGATCAGCGGATATTGAAAATCGTGTAATCTTTCCATCAGGTGAAGCTGTTGAGATAAAATTTCCGGATTTGCCCGAAGGAAGCATATATGCAAAACTTCTAACTCCTGTGGATTTCGAGCCAAAAGCTGAGCCATACCGAATTGAAATACCGCCTGGTAAAAATCTTCCGTCTCATTTTTTCATTCATAAAGGTGAGGAGATAGGATATCTATTGACAGGGAAATTGCAGATGAAACTGGGGAAGGCGGTTTACTCCATACGTGCCGGAGACGTGATTTACCTGACTTCTGAAATGCCTTCACAATGGAAAAATCCAGGCCCGGGGTTAGCAAGGTTATTATGGTTGAAAATTAAATAGCTTGAATTGTAATAATTCACCACGGATTTTCACGGAATTACACTGAATTATCAATAGACCCACTCTCATGCGTAAAGCCGCCCTCACTTGTTGTTTACAATTTTCAGTGAAACTCCGTGTCGTTCTCGTTCCCACGCTTCTGCGTGGGAACATGAAGCAGGTATGCTTTCCCACGCAGGAGCGCAATGTCATTCGGAGTTATGGGCAATCTGTTATTGCAAAACAAATTAAAAAACAGCATGTTAAGATTAGTAGTTTGCAAAAAATACGCTAAATCCATACGTTACCTTGAAAAAAAATAGGGTGGAGTGTGGAAGCTG
>Ga0255432_1060_pt1 | contig 20259 bp, 24 predicted proteins | sample ANMaggSeSYBR02I6_FD_182656 | JGI IMG/M metagenome (GOLD analysis project Ga0255432, IMG submission 182656) | Sediment cell enrichment communities from methane seep in Santa Monica Basin, California, United Staets - ANME aggregate JGI... | ecosystem: Environmental > Aquatic > Marine > Cold seeps >...
TCACCCGGTTGTGTGCCATAGCAGATCTGCCAAAACCTAAAGTGGCTGTTGTTGACAGCCCTATGCCAAATGCTTTTGCAACAGGCCGGAACCCGAATAAGTCCGTAGTGGCTGTAACCACCGGTTTAATGAAGACATTGAACCAGGGCGAACTGGAAGCAGTGCTTGCCCATGAACTCAGCCATGTAAAGAACCGGGACGTCATGATAATGACCATTGCAGGCTTCCTCTCAACAGTGGCTTTCTTTCTTGTGCGGTATCTGTTATTCTTCGGAGGAGGGCAAAGAAGTAGAGAGTCGGGCGGTATTATGGCAGCATGGCTGGTATCGATCGTGGTATGGATAGTAAGCCTCATACTTATCAGGACGCTTTCCAGATACCGTGAATTTTCGGCAGACAGAGGGGCGGCCCTGATCACAGGTGCACCTTCAAACCTGGCTTCTGCACTTATGAAGATCAGCGGCATCATGCCAAGGATACCCACCGACGACCTGAGAAAAGTGGAAGGCATGAATGCCTTCTTCATAATCCCTGCATTGTCGGGCTCGTCAGTCATGAAACTGTTCTCAACCCACCCATCTGTTGAGAAACGCATTGCTGCACTGGAAAAATTAGAAACAGAGTTGGAATTTTAATGGGATTCCTTGATGCTATAATGGGGAAGAGTAAACTTCCCAAAGCCAAGGTGGATAAGCTATTTGCCATTTCCACAGCCAGTATTACCCTGGATGTTAACCTGGGACTAAGACCTGTAGGGTCAGCAGGTATCTGTTTCAAAGCTATGGAATCATCCAGGTATGCTGCTGCACGTTTGGAAATAGAAGAACTGCTCCAATATAGCTGTAAGGAGACAGGTACTGAGTACAAAGTGCAAAAGGACGAATTCAATTATTTATGGGTGATACTGAAAGACCCGGATTTTGAAGACCTGGTAACCAACATCCATCTGATCTCACAGACCCTGATCGAGCATGGATTCAGCGAACAGCTTTTATGCGCCATCTACCGATTCCAGGGTGAAGGCACAGTCTACTGGATATATAATTATAAGCAGGGGGCTTACTATCCATTCGTGCCCAAAGGAAGTCACCAAAGGGATAACAAACTTGAATTCAGGCTCAGGTCAGTCATGGAAAGCGAACTTCCCATAGAAAAAAATGTGGAAAAATGGTATCCCCTCTGGGGAATACCATTATAATTCAACTAATTAATCTTCGATAAGACCTTCCCCACTAAATATCCCGGCAGCTTCTTGCAGGGTCAGGTCTGCAGGTGGTACAATGAGGTCTGATTCCACAATTTCAGCATCATCCAGAGGCTTGCCATTTTCTTTTATCATGGCAATAAGCTTACCCAGCTCTTTTTTGAAATCACTTTCATTTTCTTTAGCTACGTAATCCACGATCCGGTTGTCAATGACATTCAGTTTGTCAAGCAAGCTGCTGGGTATCCTAAATTGTCCCTCTTCCATTATCCTGACAATCATTTGCCCACCTCTTCTTTTAAGGATTCAAGTTCTGATTCAATATTGCTGGTGGCACTGATCTTAGCAAGCTCCTTTTCGATATCATCCTCCCCTCCGGTAAAGTCTTCAAGTGTGCCCTCATCCAGAAGTTCATCCAGTGCAGCCGAGCGTGCCTTCATGTCTTCTGTCTTTTCCTCTGCTCTCTGGACAGCCATGCCCACATCTGCCATTTCCTCGCTGATTCCTGTTACTGATTCAGTGATCTTGACCTGCGCTTCTGCAGCAGAGTACTGGGCCTTGATGGTCTCCTTTTTGGTCCTGAAGGACTCGACCTTGGCAGACAGTCTTCTTTCTGTGGCCTGGAGCTTCTCCTGTTCCTTATTCAGGTCCTCGATCTGCTGGTCAAGGGACTGGACCTGGGACATAAGACCGTTCTTCCTCTCAAGTGCAATGCGCGCCAGGTCTTCCCTGCCTGCCTTGACTGCATCCCGGGCCTGGCCGCTTAGCTTATCGATATTCAGGTTCAGTTTTGCCTTTTGCAGTTCAAGCCGTTTCTTGGAAGTGGTAACCTCGGCTACACCTCGTTTAACATTCTGCAGCAATTCAAGCTGCTTCTGGTAAGAGTAATCCAGGGTTTCCCTTGGATCTTCCATCTTGTCTACCAACTTGTTCATTTTTGCTTTTACTACAGTTCCCATTCGATTCAATAAACCCATATTATGTACTCCTTTCTTGTAGTGATATTTATTTTGCCTTCCAGCATTTATATTACATTCCAGTATTTAACTTTCATACCAATATTCAAATTTCATTCGCATTTAATTTGGAATAATCTATAATCTCTTTTTTATTAATAGTCCAGAACCATATAAGTAATTACCATTTATCTTTTTCACAAAATTTGATAATCTATATAAACTTCTCTAACAATCTAAGACTAAACTAATAATTAAAGGTGATATCAGTTGCGTGGAAAAATCTTCAAGCAGGATATGCAAATGTTCGCACTTTTCGGGTTCATGCTTCTCCCGATCTTTTACCTGAGCTATACCAACAAACTGGGAGGACAGTGGAACATAAACCCCATTGTACTGTTCATACTAATTGCAGCCATGTTACTGCTGTCGTTCGTTGAAATCCCCATCTACAATATCAGGACAAAGAAGCCAGAATTTTCAGATGAGAAAAAGGAACTACTTGGTGAGTTTTATTCGGTCCCGCTGTCAGATGAGATGGAGGGTGGGGATGAACTGGTACTTAATACATCCATAACCCTGAATTTAGGCGGTTTTATCCTGCCAGTCATCCTTGCAGCATATGTGGCCTTCAATAATCCGGGTTTTGCAGCCCTGGAAATAATGCTGATAATTATAATAGCCACCCATCTGCTCTCGGAGATCAAGGCCGGGATAGGCATCGTTATACCCAATTATATAGGCCTCATACCAATTCCGTTCGCCCTGATACTGGACCCTGGAAACACTGCAACCGTGGTGCTGGTCTCCGGTGTGCTTGGTATCCTTATCGGAGTAATAACATCACTCTTCAACATCAACGAGAATACTGAAGGAAGCCCTTCCATAAACCTTGGGGGGGTAGGCAGTTTCGAGGCCGTCTATATTACGGTGTTGATAGCCGCACTTTTGACCTACTTACCTATGTAGTTCATATCCTGATATAGCGGTCGTTTCACCATTGATCCGGCTGCGGCTCCATTTCCTGATATCCGGTTTTATATCCTGATATAGTGGGCCGCTTCACCAAGTTCTTCCTCTATGCGGAGAAGCTGGTTGTATTTAGCAGTACGTTCGCTCCTTGCAGGTGCTCCGGTCTTGATAAGTTCGGCACCAAGTGCAACGGAAATATCAGCAATAGTACTATCTTCAGTTTCTGCGGACCTGTGACTTACCACGACATCATACCCGTTACCCTTTGCTGTGGCAGCCGCATCAAACGCCTCGCTTAAACTCCCTATCTGGTTCACCTTGAGCAACAATGCATTACATGCACCCATTTCAATTCCCTGTTTAAATCGTTCCACGTTGGTAACGAAGAGGTCATCGCCTACGTTTATGACATCTGGCAGTTCAACACCAAGAGCGGCAAAATCATCAAAGGCTTCTTCGTGGAAACCATCTTCAATATAAATAATAGGATAAGTGTCGACCAGTTCAACATAATAATCCACCAGTTCACAACCGGTAAATTTCTCACCATCCACATTATATTTCTCACCATCAAAGAACGATGTTGCAGCAGAGTCTATACCAATAGTGATATCATCTTCTGTATAGCCTGCTTCTTCGATGGCCTCGGTAATTGCTTCCATTGCATCGTTGGTTTGGTCGATCGGGGGGGCATAACCACCTTCATAACCTACATTGGTGGCACTATTGCCGTATTTTTGTTCCAGGACATCCCCCAGGACATGATAGGTCTCGGTCGCCCATCTTAAAGCTTCCCTGAAGGTTTCGGCTCCTTTTGGCTGTATCATGAACTCCTGAATGGATAATTCATTACCTGCATGCTGTCCACCGTTTAAGATGTTCAGGGTTGGGACCGGCAGTGTGAATGAATTTACTCCTCCCAGGTATTGATATAATGGTAGTCCGTATGAATCGGCTGCCGCTCTGGCCACGGCCAGGCTGACACCCAGGATGGCATTGGCACCCAGACATGACTTGTCATCAGTACCATCCAGTTCGATCATCATCTGGTCGATCTCACGCTGGCGTCGAACATCCATTCCGACAACTTTCGGACCCAATATAGTGTTAACATTATGTACAGCTGTTTTCACTCCCTTGCCCCTGTACCGATTATCTTTGTCCCGCAGTTCAAGTGCTTCATTTGAACCGGTAGATGCACCGCTGGGAACACTGGCACGTCCAAAACCTCTTGTCCTGAAGTCACTGGAGTATGTCTTTACCTCCACTTCTACAGTAGGATTGCCTCTGGAGTCAAGAATCTCTCTACCATATACATTTTCTATTACGAAATCCACGGGATATCACCAATAAGTAATTGTATTTATATGTATTAAAGCATAGACATTTTTCATGCACAGGATGGCAAGAAAGTCGAAGTTACCTGTGTAAACAATGTTAAAAAAGCGATAAAAAAGAAATGGGGTCAAATGACCCCTGTTAAAATAAGTTATTCTGTCTTCAGGTTTTCCAGTGCCGCCAGTGCCATCTGCCTGTACACCGATGCATCGGTGTTGTAATGCTCTTTTGCACGCACTGCATCAGGGTTATCGCTGTTCAGGTCCTTGACACGCTCCAATGTACGCTGTGTGGTTTCCACTACCCAGCGGTCCCTGGTTGGTGCATCCACAATATGTATGCTCTCAGGCCTGACCGATGTCAGGATCGTACCGTCCTCGGTCTGGAACGTGCTGGGCTTACCTACGACAGCAAGGTACTGGGGGGCTTCGATATTTGCCATGACCTGGGCTGCTTCAGGCTGGTACTGACCGGCATAGATGAGAAACGCTCCTGTGGGGTCCACTACCCTGGCGCGCCAGTACTCGGCTTCATTACCGATATCCTCCTTTTCTGTCAGCGTACCAACTATTAACATCCTGTTTACCTTGGCACCTGTGGGTGTAAGTAGATATTGTGGTGAGTACTGGTCATTGCTGTCCTTAAAGGATAAGTTTGAATCCCTGAATTCCTGGGCAAAGATGCGGTATGCAACTTCTCTTGTATATTGTCCTGCCATGATTCACACCTCCATCTGTGCGATAATTGTATCCATCTGGTCTAGTTCGAGAGGCGGCAGTAACGAAATATCCTCTACCAGTATATTCCTGTCAAGCTTCGGACCTTTCACTAAATAATACCTGCCCAATAACTTTTCTTTGAACATTTCAAGGACCACTGACTGGTCAAGGGCCTCGGTAGCCATTTGTTTTGCTTCATCCAGGGTGATACCGGTAAGTTGTTCTGAAATCTCGCGGTTCAAGAGTGAATCCTGTACACACACCCCATCATCCATGACAGCCTTGATCCTCAGGTCATATGATCCTTCCACTTTACCGTGCTCGCCGCATACCCCTTTTATCAGGGCGCGGTTGCATTCGGGACATCTCTTTATCAGGCCGGAACCTGACTGGATATCCACCATTGCACCTGAGAACTCAACAGTCAGAGTACCTATCTCGATATCTTCAGTTATCTCTTCTATCAGGCTGGTCCTGTTAAAATTGATCTGGAACCTTTCCTGGAAGCTGTCTGTAACCACGTTCTTGAACAGGTAGCTTTTCCCTTCAACCAATGAAGGCAGTTCAGCCTTTGCCCATTTAATGAATTTAATTGTCCCGGTCTCGTCCCCCATCAATCCTGCCTGGTCGATACTTTCGTGGGTGCTATCCCATAATTGTGCAACCTTGGCAGAGATATTGATCCATTTCCCCTCAGTTGTTATGTCGCTTACTTTTACGGTAGGTGCTTCAGCCTGCTGGGTATTTACCTCAATATCTTCCTGTATCTCCTCTATCTGGCTGGTCCTGTTAAAGTTGATCTGGAGCCTTTCCTGGTAGCTGTCAGTGACCACGTTCTTGAACAGGTAAGTTTTACCCTCTTCAAGTGCAGGCAGTTCAGCCTTTGCCCATTTATTGAATTTTATAGTTCCGGTCTCATCCCCCATCAATCCTGCCTGGTCGATACTCTCGTGGTTGTTATCCCATAATTGTACAACTTTAGCAGAGATATTGATCCATTTCCCATCAGATGTAATATCACTTACCTTTACAGTAGGTGTTTCACCCTGCTGGACAAAGAAGTCTCCGCGTGGGATGTTATATTCCTTTAGAAAATAATTGACTACACTTCTGCGTGCTTCTTCCTGCGGGACCTTGAACTCGTTTAAGAGTTTGTCAAGTCTGCTTTCTATCTCACTGATGGGGATATTATATCCTTTCTGACTAAAACGCTCTTCAATTTCTTTTGCAATTTCTTTATTCATTCTTCATACCTCAAGCCTCCAGTTTGTTTGGTTTAGGGAGACAATTGTTACATGTCTTGTCAAGTTAATATACTTAACCGGAGAGCGGGGTGAAAGTATTCAATTGTATTGTACTATTTTACGCAAAGTGGATTTATTAAACTTGTTTAACCAAGCTGTTCCAAAACAATTTCGCATTATACAATTAGTCCATAATTATCCTGCTAAGGTTCTTTTAACTTTTATCAACTGTATGTTCGCCTGAAAGAGATAAACAATGTTTGAGTTGTATACTTGCTTTTAATTTGAGACAGCATGTTAAATTATGTTGCTTAACTACCCGTCCGCTGGAAGGGGTGCACTCCAGATTTCGTTGAACCACTTGCCTCCTGGATCAATCTGCCGGTCATCCCAGATGGTGATGCGGTCCTGCTTTTCCAGCACCCCCAGATGGGGATGCAGGAGGTCTTTATAGGCTTCGTCCTTGTGGCTGTAACTGATGAAGACAGTGGGCAGGGTCATGGCATCGCCTTCCATTTATGATCCTCCGTTTTATCAATTTTATAAAATTTTGAAATTCTGGAAATACAGTATAGTTCTCCACGACTTCTCGTCCAGGACCCTCCGAGCCATGATAACATCCGGGGAGCCCACTGATGTTCTTTGCATCAATTCCTGGGACGCAAGTATGGTATTGTTCATATTATGTTCCCCTTGTTTGATTATCCTGGTTACATTCTGCATCCTGCACACATGCTGTCAATCGCTCGCAAAGTACATGCCTGAATTGCAAGCATACGGACAAACGGTTCATAGATGCTTATATCCATATTCACTGTGAGCAAATCCCATAAAAAGTTAGCGAAAAAATATAAATCTGATCCTGTTAACTTAACGTCAGATTCAGCACGTCGCATCTGTTTGAGATAGCAGAGCAGGTTTATGTGTGCGAAAATCTTTGACGGTGTGGATTTTGACAGTATTACTGCTTGTAAATCCCTTCCCGTCTGCCAACCTTTAAAATAAGGATATCAGTTTCATTAACAGAGAATCTAATCCTGAAATCTCCCACTCTAATACGATAAGTCCCTTCTCGACCCCTGATTTTCTTATATGGAAGAATATATGGATTTCCTTCAAGTAGTTTTAATTTTTCTACAATCCTGCGTTTGTCGTCATTAGAAATACGTTCAAGATAACCAGCAGCTTTTTTGCTTAAAAATAATTTAAAAGTCATGAAAGGTCAGTGAGAGATATTTTATTACCTTTATTCATATCATCTTCAATTTCATCGAGCTCTTTCATTTCATCTACTGAAAGGTCTTCAAAGCCCAGGAAATGGTCGATTTTTAAATTTATTAAAGTGAGCTGCCCTTCAATTTGTATTAAATGGGTTATTATTTCTCTGTCAATAGCAGTGCTCATATTTATTAAGATAGTTTGAAAGGTAATAATGGTTTTGTAAATATCACATCCTAACCATAAACAGACATCACGTTGGATTCAGCACGGCCCCACAATACTCACAATCCTGCATCAAATCATCAACAGTAGTCAGCACCTGCTCGCTGCGGCTGCGGTCCCGGTACACAGTAATGCCCTTACACCCCAGCGTATACGCCAGCCTGAAAGCCCTGGCTACATCCTCCTTTGTAGCATCGTGCCTGAAATTAATGGTCTTTGATACCGCATTGTCAGCATATTTCTGGAAAGCAGCCTGTACCTGGATATGCCACTCGTACCCCATATCGTGTGACGTGACAAACAAACGCTGCACAGCCACCGGCACATCAGGCATACCCTGTACCGAGCCCCTGCTTGCTATACGCTCCATAAGTTCAGGCGAATAGAACCCTTCCTGCCTGGCCATCTGCTCGAAATACAGATTTGTGACCACAAATTTCTCGCCTTCCATCACAGTCTTCACATACGATACAGCATAAATCGGTTCAATTCCGCTACTGCATCCTGCTATCATGCTGATAGTACCTGTTGGTGCAATGGTTATCCGTGTCGCATTGCGCACTTCTGGCCTGCCCGGGCTGTCATAGATACTGCCCCTGAAGTTCCCAAACACGCCCCTGCGCTGTGAAATCTCCCCTGATGCCTGCACTGCCCGGTTGCAAATAAAGGTCATGACCTCCTCAGCCGCCTGCACAGCCTCAGTGGAATTGTAAGCTATGCCTAAGTGTATGAGCATATCAGCAAATCCCATCACACCCAGCCCTATCTTCCTGTTCCCCTTGACCATAAGGTCTATCTGTTCAAGCGGGAACTGCTCCAGGTCTATCACATTATCCAAAAACCGCACTGCAATATCCACGGTATGGCCAAGTTTATCATAATCAATGCTGCTGCCATCTACCATTTTATCCAGGTTGATCGAACCCAGGTTGCAGGCCTCATAGGCCAGCAGTGGCTGTTCCCCGCAGGGATTGGTTGCCTCTATTGTCCCAAGCCCGGGTGTAGGGTTATCCCGGTCAATGCGGTCCAGGAACAACATACCCGGCTCACCACTCTCCCATGCCGAGGCTGCTATGAGGTTGAATATCTCAATTGCATCCTTGCGACGGGTGACCTCACTGGTGCGGGGGTTTATTAATTCATAGGATTCCCCTGCCTCTACAGCTTCCATGAATGTATCACTCACGCCTACAGACAGGTTGAAATTGGTCAGCACACCGGGTTCGTGCTTTGCAGTAATGAAATCCACAATATCAGGATGGTCCACCCTGAGAATCCCCATATTGGCACCCCTGCGGCGTCCCCCCTGTTTGATAGCCTGGGTGGCGGCGTCGAACACTTTCATAAATGACACCGGACCGCTGGCAATCCCGCCTGTGCTGCCTACTATATCCCCCTGTGGCCGCAGCCTGGTGAAACTAAAACCCGTGCCTCCGCTGCTTTGGTGTATGATGGCTGCACTCTTCAGGGTCCCGAATATCTCATCAAGGGAATCGCCTACCGGCAGGACGAAACAGGCTGCAAGCTGCTTGATACGGGTGCCTGCATTCATCAGGGTGGGTGAGTTGGGCAGGAATTCAAGGTTTGACATGACCGAGTAGAACTCCTGCGCAGAACCTGCTGTGTCCCTGTACAGTTCGTCGGCAGATGCTACATAACCGGCAACCCTGCAAAACATCTGCTCAGGAGTTTCAGTCACTTGGCCGTGTTCGTCCTTTAACAAGTACCTGCGCCTTAGCACTTTTAGTGCATTATCTGATAGTTCCAATACATACCAGCCCTGTAAATCGATAAATACAACATTATATAATTCAATTCCTTGTACTATTAAAGTTGGTGAAAAGGAACATGGAAATTTTGCTGCATATCTGCTGTGCCCCCTGTGCCACCTATACGGTAAAGGCGTTAAGGTCTGGCGGCTTTGATCCGGTTGGCTATTTCTATAACCCAAATATCCATCCGTTCAGAGAGTACAGACGCAGGTTTGAAACTTTGCAGCAGTATGCAGAGGCAGTGGAACTGGATGTGGTATACAAGGACGAATACATGCTTGAGGATTTTATCAGGCAGGCCCTTGAGGTCGATGACAGGTGCGCTCTGTGTTATTCCCTGCGGCTTAAGGAGGCTGCCAGACAGGCATCGGATATGGGTATCTCCAGGTTCACGACAACGCTGCTTATATCCCCTTACCAGAAACATGAGATGATAAGGGACATTGCCGGCGGTCTTGCATCTGAATACGGCGTGGAGTTCTATTACCAGGATTTCCGTGAAGGATATAGGGAGACTTTCCAGTTATGCCGCGACCTGGGACTGTACCGCCAGGGGTACTGCGGCTGCATATTCAGTGAAAAGGAGAGATATTATCGTAAGCTGGTTGATGGGTGAAATGTTATCTGAATAGGGTATATGAAAGTTTTTGACAGCCTGGTATTAGTGTGTTTATCTTGCACGGTGCCGTTTGCCTGGCTATTTGTATTGGTGGGGGCCAGCCTTTAAGGGATGTCAAGGTAGTTTTTGCAGTTGGAGTGTGGTACATTCGAAAAGTTAATTAATTATGTCATTGATTGTAGAATGTGGGAGGGAAATATTCCTTGAAATCGTCATATACAGGCCGGGGACATTTGTCTGGGATATATCGTTGACTGCAGATGATGGGATTTTTTATGCTCGGTTAAAAAATAAAATATTTCCAACAACTTTCAGTATAAATAAGGTTAAAATAGTAATAGATTATAAATAAATGGCTCTCTTGTCTGCGTAGCGTTACTCATTTTGGACATTTTGCACAAATATATAATTGATAGTCGTCCAGAATTCTCCGAACATTTCACCCGAGCTTTTTTTGAGGTAACCATTCACAAATCGAGAAATTTCCTGCTCATCCAACTCTTCATCCAAAAATGGCTCTATTGCTTTCTCGCGAAGGGCATTCAGTTTATTAATATCCAGCCCGAGTTTCTCAATTGTCATTTTTGCTGCACCATCGGATTCTCTTGCAGGTAGGATTTTACCGTTTACGAGATAAGCAAAATGCCTCTCACATCCCGGTTCTAACGGCGAAACAAGACACCTATCATCAAACCAGTTGTCCTTTAAAATTCCACAATGTCGAGGTTCTCCTTGTTCCAATTGGTTTTGACAGGAACAGAGCATATTAGAGTAATCTAAAGGATCGACAGCTTTGTTGCTTTGAGGATTGAAATGTTCAATATGGGAGTCATCATCGGTCAAACGACGTTCGCAGTAGCAACAAATATAACCTTGTTCCTTCATGAGAGACTCTTTTACTTCTTTCTTTTCTGTGCCACTCAAGTCGTCTTCATAGGTTGGCTGCCAGTCCTCATTGGCAAGTGCCTTCCATGCATCAAATTCAGGGGTATCCTGATATTTGATAATATGCTTCATTTCCCAATCAGCTCTCTGCGTTTGATGAGAACCCGGGCTTTCACCAATTCAGGATCATTTCCAATTTTTTGCTCCAATCCAGCAATCATTTTTTGTGCTTCTTTCACTTTTCCTGCGTCAATTGTTTTTGAAATACTGTCAAGATCAGAAGCTACTTTGTCAGGCCGTGTTGTTTTTAGACCCATAATATCTTCAAGTACCCGATCCACATTTTTACCATATGACTCGGATGGTTTTTCCGCCACAATGCCTAAATCCGTTTGCTTGAGAAGGAACAGCCTATCCGGCTGCACATGGGTGATAACATGCGGCGAATGGGTAGATATAATGAATTGGCAATTTGGAAAAACATCCAACAATTTAGGTACAATCATCCGTTGCCATTTCGGATGCAGGTGCAGGTCGATTTCATCAATGAGAACAATGCCTGAACCTTTCAGCGGTTTAGTGGAATCGGGGTTTGCAATTGCCATTCGTCTTGCCAGATCCCCAATCATTGCTATTAAATTCAATTCTCCACCAGAAAGTTGATTTACGGTCAAACGTTTGCCATTTTTCTCAACCTCCATTCGCAGAGGACTTCTTCGAACGGTGAATTTTGAAAAATCTGGTAATAAATTTGATAATGCATCTCGAACTGCTTCCAATTGTGGGTCCGGAAACTGAGAATCAATTGGTTTGATGGATACATTCGAATTCCCTTCAAAATATTCAGCATCAAGATTCTGATATTCCCTGAATTTTTCGTTTTCAAGGTCTTCCATTACTCTGAACCACTCAAAAAAAGTTCTGAAATTTGCACCGCTGGTCAACGCATTGTCATAAGCTGTGAGCAGGTTAAAGTTATGCTGTCCACGTATCCGTAATGGAATATCCAACACAGCACGATTCACAGGGTAATAGACAAACAAAGGAATATTAACTTTTTCCGAAGTTTCAGAAATTTGGTTTTGAATTGCTGTGACATAATCCTTTAGGTCATGCAGGTTGCTTTTGTCTTTTGAAGCTGCATGCCCTTTTCGGTTTTTCGACAATTTCCACTCTATCGTTTTGCTATCGATTTCACTGGATAACTGAATGGATGAAGAAGATTTACCATTGGTAATATCATTTTCAGTAATTGGTCTGCCAGATGCACCCGGACGAATAATTCTACTAGCCGGCCATGAAAGCATGATAGCAATTGCATCCAGAACAGTTGACTTTCCAGAGCCGTTCACACCAACAAAGACGTTAAGTTTCGGATTTAACTCTAGGGAAAGAGCTTGAGCATCCCGGAAGTTTGTCAAATTTAACTTTATAACTTTCATAACTATCATCGTTCCTGTGTATTAGTGAACATCGGGGGGTTCACTCCACTACAATCCGCTCCGTCTGCCGCTTTAAGAGATTGCTTCACTTTGTCTTGAATCGGCTTACTATATTTACTTTTTACTGTCATAAACTATAAGTCAGATACTTTTTATAATTATTCACAACTAGATTCCATTATTAAAAATATATTTTATGTACATTTAAGATTACTTATTCTACTTTCTCTATTTATTACACCTTATTACCATTTCAAGGAAGAGCGGTTCCACTCAAATCAAAACTTATGTGAAATATTATATGCAAATGCGAAAATTTGTTAATTTATAGGTGTTTTGGTACAGCCTGTAGGATATATTTTTCATATCCCCTTCCAATACGAATCCTGCATAAGTATTATATATAATGTACAATATTGTACATCATTGAATAAATATATACATTCTCAAGGTCAGCTACATGAACAGAATAATAGAAGATATCATTTCAGCAACCGAAAACCGTGTCAATAAACTGGCAGATATAGGCACAGCACAGGCAATAAGCACAAGGAGCCTTGCCAGGTCCATAAAATATGCGAAGGATTCGCAATATATACCTGTGATAGCAGAGGTCAAACCCGCATCTCCCACCACCTACAACAGGGAAGTGAGCCCTGCCGGTGCCGCACAGATAGCCAGGACCATGGAAAATGCCGGCGCTTGTGCCATTTCCGTACTTACAGAGCCGGATTATTTCCACGGCAGCCTGGAGAATCTGGAACATGTCAGGCAGGCCGTAAGCATCCCGGTATTGAGGAAGGACTTTATAATAGACAAACGACAGCTCTATGAGGTAGAAAGCGACCTGATACTGCTGATAGCTGGTATACTGGGCGACAGGCTGCCCGGATTCATCGCACTTGCAAAGGACAGGGGACTCCAGCCGCTGGTGGAAGTGCATGATCATGCAGAACTTATGGCAGCACTGGAGACTGATGCAGACATTATAGGCATCAATAACCGAAACCTCAAGACTATGGAGATCGACCTGGCCACAACCGAAGAACTGGCCCCCATTATCAGGAAGCACAGTCCTGACATGATTATAATAAGTGAAAGCGGTATACTAACTCCACAGGATGCCACCCTGGTAGTACGGGCAGGCGCCGATGCCGTATTGGTTGGCACATCCATTATGAAAGGTGACATCTACGAAAACACCAGATTATTGGTAGAGGCCAGCATATCTGAGTCACATACATCAAACATATTAAATTGAGTATCTACTTCAAATCAGAGGATAAAAATGATAGCCACAGAGAACACAGAGGTCACAGAGTATTTCCTCTCTGTGTTCTCTGTGCTCTCTGTGGCAGATAATACAAATAATGATTCACACAATGATTCATACAGATGGTATTACCATATTTTTTGAAATGGATATTAAACTGATAACCTACAGAGGATAACTTCATGAACACAAAACAAAAAGGCAAGTTCGGTCGGTTCGGCGGACAGTTCGTACCCGAGGTGCTCATGCCTGCGGTAAAGGAACTTGAACAGGGGTATGAACGGTTCAGGGACGACCCCGAATTCAAGCAGGAACTGGACTATTACCTACAGGATTTTGCAGGCCGCTCCACCCCCCTGTACCATGCCCGGCGCCTGAGTGAAAAGTACGGGATCAAAGTATATCTTAAGCGTGAAGACCTGGTACACGGAGGCGCCCATAAATTGAACAATACACTGGGCCAGGCGCTGCTGGCAAAGTACATGGGCAAGCGCCGCCTCATCGCAGAGACCGGGGCGGGCCAGCACGGTACTGCTACCGCCATGGCAGGCGCAAACCTGGGGATTGCCACAGAGGTCTATATGGGTACCAAGGATATGCAACGCCAGCGTATGAACGTGTACCGCATGGAACTTATGGGAACAAAGGTTATTCCCGTAACTTCTGGCAGCCAGACCCTGAAGGATGCCATCAACGAGGCGCTGCGGGACTGGGTCAGTAATGTGGAAAATACCCATTACCTTATCGGTTCAGTGGTCGGTCCCCATCCTTATCCAACTATTGTGCGGGACTTCCAGAGTGTGATAGGCAACGAGGTCAAACAACAGATCATGGAGAAGGAGGGGCGTTTGCCAGATTCTATTATCGCATGTACGGGCGGCGGCAGTAATGCTATTGGCACTTTCTATCCATTCATTTCAGATACTGAGATAAAATTATTCGCTGTGGAAGCGGGCGGCAGTGGTATGGAATCCACCAAAAAGGCTGCTCTTCACTCTGCATCCTTGTGTGTGGGCGAGGAAGGTGTACTACACGGCGCACGGACCAAGATACTGCAGGACCCCTACGGCCAGATACTGGAATCCCACAGCATCTCGGCCGGGCTTGATTATAGCGGTGTGGGTCCTGAACTGGCATACTTGGCCGAGACTGGCAGGATCAAGCCTGCGAACACAAGTGATGATGAGGCACTGGCTGCCTTCCACGAACTGAGCCGGATGGAGGGTATTATACCGGCACTGGAATCGTCCCATGCCCTTGCCTACCTGGCAAAGGCTGCCGGCTCGGGTGAACTTGGAGAGATCGTTGTGATCAATCTATCGGGGCGTGGCGATAAGGACCTTGAGACTGTGCTTGAGCAGGGGGCTCTGTAATGAGGATCTCTGATAAGTTCGATGAACTGAAAATAAAGGGTGATGGAGCACTTATCGCTTATGTGTGCGCCGGTGATGGTGATACAGCAGGAATCGTGCATGCACTAATAAGGGGCGGTGCTGATATTGTGGAGCTGGGACTGCCTTTTTCTGACCCTATAGCAGACGGCCCTACCATACAGGCGTCTATCGAGAGGGCACTGGATGCGGGCATGAACACGGACCGGTACTTTGAGATGGTGAAGGGGCTGGATGTGGATGTACCGCTTGTTGTGATGACCTACTACAACCTGATTTTCAAGCGGGGACTTGAGAGGTTCGTAAAGGACTGCAAAGATTCCGGCATTACCGGTATTATCGTGCCTGACCTGCCGCCTGAGGAATCTGGGGAACTTGGCGGGTATTGCGGGGGAAATGGAGTTGACCTGATATTCTTGATAGCACCCACGACCACAGGCGACAGGCTTGAGGATATCCTGAAGCGGGGCACCGGGTTTTTGTATCTGGTGTCCAGGCTGGGTGTCACGGGTGCCAGGGACGATGTTGCAGGCTCTACAAAGGAAGTGCTGGACCGGGTTAAGACTGATAAGCCCAAGGCTGTGGGTTTTGGTATTTCATCTGGCGCACAGGCTGCCGAGATCATTAAGAGCGGTGCCCAGGGTGTAATTGTGGGTTCGGCTTTTGTGGATATTATAGCCAGCGGGCAGGATGTTGTGGGAAGGCTTGAGGTGCTGGCGCGGGAGATCAAATCGAGTTTGGGATAATGAATCGGTAAATATACTTTTTTTAGCGTGAAAAGATATATATTATTTCGCAACACATGTGTTACATATGGATACAACTATCCGGAACATTGATCCTTTCATATATAAGAAATTGAAAACTAAAGCCTCAGTTGAAGGTATTACCATCGGGGAAGCTATCAACAGGGCTGTCAAGACGTGGTTGAATATTGAGCCAAAAAAGCATAAGAGCATCCTTGAGATCAGACCGGAACACATTGGCAAACAATACCGGCATTTGAGCGAAGAGATCGATGAAATCCTGTATAAAGAGGAGATGGCTTGATATTCCTGGACTCCAGTGTTATTATTGCATATAAGAATGCTGATGATGTAAATCATAAAAAAGCCAGGGATATTTTTCATCATATCAGTAAGGGGAAATATGGAAAAGCAGTTATTTCCGAATTTATTTTGTCAGAAGTTACTACAGTCCTTGCACTTAAAATAAACCTGGATGCTGCTGTTGAGGTGGGTAATGTACTGCTTGATGCCAAAGAAGTTGAAATCGTAAAGGCCAGCGACGTGTTTGAGAGGGCATGGGAGATTTTCAGGGAGCAGAGGAATACTAATTTCAGTTTTGTGGACACATCTATCTTAGCGTGCATGGAACTGGGAAATATCAAAAGAATTGCGACCTTTGACAAGGACTTTCTTAAGATAAAGTCCCTGGACGTTGTTAGAAGGTGATTTCATTGACCGTGAGAAAGAACTAAATCATCTTGAAGATGAATACCGGAATTAGTTCCATGTGTCATCGGTTAAGAGTAATATTGTGATAGAACACGGATTGTACAGATGACACAGATGCACGCGGATACGAAAATAAATCCGTGAAAATCCGTCTAATCCGTGTCATCTGTGTTCTATTCAAACTAAATTGATCAATCATAAAAAATCATTGGTTATTTGGAAAACAATCCATATCGAGCCAGTCAAACTCCTTTACCGATGACTAATGGAATTAGTTCCATTTACATTTACATTTCCTTTTCCCTTTGAAAAAATAGGCTTGACTCAGATGACCTATGAATTTTATGTGCGCTATCTATTTGTGAAGAATATCCTCGATATCAAGCCTAAACATTTTATCATAAAACACAAGTGTTTGAAAATCTTTTTAAGTCCTCAAATTAAAATAGAAACTTAAATAGAAATAGGGCATTTATGTTTATAGTAAAACGTCCAATAATTAATTAAGGTGAAAATATGCCAGGTGATGAACAATCAAAATTTTGGGATAATGTCAAGATCATTACTAAACCACTATCACTTGAGAACCCGATTATAGTAGAAGGTTTTCCAGGTATAGGACTTGTTGGGAATATTGCAAGCCAGCATTTGATAGATGAACTCGATATGGAATATGTTGGAAGTATGGAATCAAAATACTTCCCACCCATAGCAGTTTTGTTTAATGGCATCATAAATATGCCTGTACGGATCTATCAGAGTAAAGATCATAACATTCTCACTGTCATTTCTGATATCCCGATCCATCCCACTATATCCTATGAGGTCAGCAAAGTGCTCGTAGACTGGGCACAATCAATAAATGTAAAGGAGATTGTTTCCATTGCCGGGATAGCCACTATGAGTAGTGAGGAAAAGGTATTTGGTGCTGCGACCAATCATGATATGCTCGACAAGATAAAGGATCATGTTGAAATATTCCAGGTTGGGACCATAAGCGGCATTTCTGGTAGTGTGATGACAGAATGTGTCATGCGCAATATCCCTGCCATAAGCTTGTTGGGTGAGACCAATAGCCCCAATCCGGACCCAAGGGCTGCGGCTTCTGTGATCAGTATATTGAAAATAATCTATGGTCTTCCCATTGACACTGAAAACCTGATGGACCAGGCCGAACAGATCGAAGTCGAACTACAGAAACTTGCCGAACAGGTTAAGACCAGTGAGGAAGGCGAACAACCCAGGCGTGAATTCCCAATGTATGGTTGATGGGGGGAGTGTATCAATGAAATATATTATACTTACAGGAATATCATCCCAGGTGCTAAAGGAATTGCAGGATGATCGTATAAGAACCATTGAGATTCGCAGTCCTCATAATTTTTATTCAGTACATGGTTCTGATGTGGGGGATTTAGTCTTCCTGACACGGACCAGCTATCATGATGTCAAAGCCGGAACATTAGGCTTGGTTGCCAGGATAAAAAACAGGCAGGTGGCCATGCACCGTATCACGCATATGACCAATGAGGTTTTAGAGGAATGTGAGACTTTCTCTGCGAGACTTCAACTTGAATTAAAAGGCATAGGCAGGGTCAGGAAAATTTTGGAGTTCGATATAGAAAAACCGTTCGTAGTGGAAGCGGATGAGGTTACATACCTGGAAGGAAGGTAGCTGGTACGTAATTCAGGCGTAATACTGTTTTACACCAAAGAGTTTTTATGGGTAAAGTACTATTTGAAAGTTCACTGGTCTTATGGTTAAACGCCTGTGGGCTCGTGGCTTAGCCAGGATATAGCGCCGGGCTTCTAACCCGGATGTCGGGGGTTCGAATCCCCCCGGGCCCGCCAGTTATATTAAAAAAAGCACCATGTGCCTCGGTGGCTTAGGGGTATAGCGCGTCCTTGGTAATGTCCTGCGGGAAACCACATGACTCTAAAGAGGACGAGGTCGGGGGTTCAAATCCCCCCCGAGGCTTCTAAAAGATTTTTAGAATTATGTTTTTTAGCTAAGATCACCTCCCCCGCTTCATTCTGGTTTCATATTATTCCTGCTTTTTTAACATATAGGAAAATAATACTTTCCCGTAGGCTTAAAAAATACGGAATAAGTGATCATTTTCTTGACAGTGTAATATTAAAAGTAAGTCGTAACAGTTCCCTACCGTTACATTAGTAATGTGTGAGCGGATAGGGAGTGGGGGTTAGTTAAAAAAACTATTTTACCCGCTCACAAAGCGTACTCCTATATTCATAAAATTTAAATATTTCTATTTTAGATGGGAATTTTATTTATATGCCCTGATAGTAATTAGTAACAATAAGGCAAAATTAATTTATTGAAAAACAATCCAGTGGCTAAAAACATGAATATTAATAGATCCATTGCTATCCTGTTCATATTATTGTTCACTATTTCTCCTGCCTTAGCTTACCAGAACATAGGCTCCCAGGATATAAGGGATGGAAGTTCATGGAATATCGGTGGAGGATATTACATCATAGTAGAAGGAGTGGACCATTTAGGCAGACAGGCCTTTATATCGATATGGAATGAAGGCGGGATGCTGAAAGAGGAACTGCTCAAATCAGGGGAAAAATTTGAATACCGTGACTCTTCCAGTACTTTAATTGTCTCAATGAAACTGAATTTAGTGTTCAGGGGCACAGAGGGAAGTGTTTGCCGCTTTTCAGATATCCGTCTCAGGTACGGGGAACTAAGCGACACACCCACACCCACATCAACACCTACGCCAACGAGAACATCCACCCCCATAGATACACCTTCACCCAGAAGTACGGAAGACATTAAATTTGGAGAAGGTGCCCTCATACCCGGACTTTCCACACCTATAGTAGCGTTATTAATGCTGGTCACTTCCATTATGCTTAATAAAAGGGAATGAAATGCTTACTTAATAGGGACATATAAGGAGACGTTATATCTCCCTAACCATTCATATGGCACCCAATAGTTATTTCTAATCCATAATTCACAAAAGTGAAATAGATGTACCGACCGTATTTTTGAAAACCATCTTACCCATTTAGATAATGTTTATTATCAAAATGACATAGTATATCAATATCTGAATCCATGTGACATCGGGACTCATCCTCCTGACTTGAAAACCGTGACGCGAACATGCGGCACGGTTTTTATAAATCACCGAAAATTTTTAAATTTAAAAATCAACATACCGTGAACTTTTTGGGCCATGCTTTTCTTGATATATTCGCCGTTCCTGTGTTCCAGCACTTTTATGCCTCTGCTTTTCTTTAACAATTCATGTAAGCTGGAAAAATCAATATTCCCGCCGCCGATCCACATATGTTCGTCCTTATCGCCGTGATTGTCATGCAAATGGAAATGCGCTATATCGTGTTTTACAAACTCATTGAGGGTTCCGGTGGTATTGGCATGACCTGTATCCAGTACAAGACCGGTTCCATCAAGATCGATATCCGGCTGCCTGAAAAGGAAGCACTCCCAGTTTGGCATATTCTCAATACATATCTGCACTCCGGTATCACCGGAAATGTC
>Ga0255432_1062_pt1 | contig 20032 bp, 19 predicted proteins | sample ANMaggSeSYBR02I6_FD_182656 | JGI IMG/M metagenome (GOLD analysis project Ga0255432, IMG submission 182656) | Sediment cell enrichment communities from methane seep in Santa Monica Basin, California, United Staets - ANME aggregate JGI... | ecosystem: Environmental > Aquatic > Marine > Cold seeps >...
TTAGAGTATGATACAGGATCGGCGCTACACCGTGATAATTAGCCTTTTGTAGCACTTCATTCCAATTCAGTTTTTCATGAACTATTCCCTCTAATGATTCCAATGCTTCTTCGTCGCACAAAACTCTGCAAGCGTTTAAAAGTAATCGTATTTCCGGGGAAAGTTGAGATAGTGGTATGTTCAAATTCATCTGGGACCTTACAAATTAGGGGATGTACGAGGGGACGCTGGTACTTTTGTTACTTTATATAGATAAAAGAGGGGGTAAATCACGACTACATCCTCTTTCTCAACTCTTTAGACAGTCCTCTCGTTGTCTTACTTATTGCAGATTTTACGCCCCTTCTTTGCTGAACGAAGGACATTAACCCGTCAGACCCCAAGATGTCTTGCCACCTCAGCCGCAGAATGCCCTATCTCTTCTATTGCCATATATGCAACAAGTGCCCTCGCCTCAGCAATCTTTTTCTGTCTACTTCCTGAACATATCAGCTTCGGTTTAAGACCCAATCGCCCTGCCACAACCTCAATCAATTCCTCAATAGGCCGTTTAGGCTTATATTTCTTTTCAAGCAGCCTCTCGGATTCCTGGAGTACTACGCCAACAAAACCACCACTACCGAGTACACGCTGGTCTGATAATTCACGGTTTTCTTTGTCCTTTGGCGACAAAACAGATGTGTCACCACCAGCGCTGCGAACAAGACCTCCTCCCTGCAATTCCGGCCACCGTCCCTGCTCTATCCCTTTTTCCACAAACCGCCTGTAGTTGGTGCGCGCTTCCCTAAGGCTATCTCCGAAATATCGAAGAACATCTTCAACCGTTTTTTCTGCAAGAAATTTACCATTTTTTTCTCCAGCATTTATTAATGGCACATCTGAAACAAGTGAAATAAGTGGGTTTCTTCTTTTCCCCACCAAAACGCTATGACCAGTCCAAAGATACTTGTCCAACTCTTTCAGATCCTTGACCAGCTTTGCTCTTAGTGGATTCAAATGAATATAGCGAGTCAACTCCAGCAGATAAGTGTCTTCTTCACAGACAACAGACTTATAACGATTTTGGAAAAGATGTCCGGCCCTTCTATGCCGGAGGTTAAATGTCACAGCGTAGCCAGTCATAAGTCGGCGCATCACGGTACTAAGCGGCGTAACACCAGTACGCAACAAAATATGGAAGTGGTTCGGGATCAAGGCCCACGCATAACACTGGGTTTGCGTTTCTTCTAAAATCACTCCGAATCGCTCCAGAAATGCGGTACGATCCTTATCGTCCCAGAAAATTTTCCGACGTTCGATCCCCCTAGCCATTACATGCTGCAGGACACCGGGAGCATCAAGCCTTGCTTGGCGTGGCATGATTCAATCGCTCTTTGTTATGATTCAGTCATCAAGGTAGGACAGCCTGTTGTCGGGTAGAAAAACGGCGCACGCAATCACTTGATAATGAGTTGAGATGGCTTCTTCTTATCCCTACAGATCGTGCACATCTAACGATTGCAGGTCGGAATTTTATACAGGACTCTCCGTAAACCTAAATTTTGCTCATTAACCAAATGACTCATGTTTCCGTAAAGAAGGGACGTTATGTTTTTGTTACTTGAGTCACTTAACTCATTGATATATAATTATTTTTTTCAACTTTTGAATTGCTTCATCAAATTCATTTTCATCATTATACTGATCATCAAAAAAACAGCCATCTTTATAACCAAACAAAATTAAATTTGATTCAACAATTTTAAAAAAATCATCATTATACCGGTCAGCAATGCTTTTAAAAAATCCTGTAAGAAATCCGATACAATAATTGATAAAATAATTAATTTCCTCTCTTGCAAATTCTTCAAACGGATTGTGCAGAATATCTCTTTTAAACTTGTCATCAACATTTATTAACTTGGTTATACCAAATTCTATAGAGGACCTGATGTTCCGAAGATCCATCAAATATTCGAATTCTTCCTCACTGTTATAAAAATGAATCAAAAACGGAAAGGAAAAAGAACCTTTCCAATCATCGTAACATTTACTGCTTTCGCCGAATAATATCTTTAATGCTGTATACATTTTAGAAAGACTTGAATAAATAATATTTTTATCTGCAAAGAGAGAAATCAGATGCCCGTAATCCTCAAAGATCGCAATGCTGTTTTTATGTAACAGATAAAATTGTTCATCATTCAGTCGTATTAGTTTATATTTATTTTTTTTTGTTTCAATATTTATAGAAATATTCCTTACCGGAATGTAACCTTTATTTTCATTATATTTTTTAATTATATAATCAACAAGTTCGCTACCATCATTATCATTATCTTTATCTATTTTTTTGGTTGGGTAGGGGGACATCCTATATTCCTCCTGTCAAGAAAAAAACTAAGAATTTATAAATGCTGTTAATTCAATAGGCTATACTGGGTGGCTTTTAAAGGGTACACTTATCCAACGTTATTAAATCAATTTTTTTCGGCGGATCACTCACCTTTAAGCGAACACTTTATCTAATCGTTACATTTATCCGGCATACCACTCATCCTGCCTGCGACACTCCCGCTTGCAGGGCAGGTAGTGGATGGGTGGGGACGCTGGCAGGTTGCTGTGGGGACGCTGGCATAAGGTTATTCGCGTTTCTGCCCCAGAAGAGCATGCTCGGCACATAGTGTCTTACCCCTTGATACAGCCTCGTGAATCCAGGGGTGTCATTATGTTGCGAGTCTGATTATGTTGTGCCCGCTTTGTCACATCTTGATTAGCGCATTAATTTGACAGATCTTCGGTACGCCCATGATTTCATGCGTTTCTATCATTTTTTAAATTTTATTTTTCAAGATTCCAGAGGTCGGAGGTCCCATAAAACATAAAATTGGATAAAATTGGGGTCGGGCCAAGCTATCCATTTGATATTTTAGGATTAACATCCCAAGCATAGTAAATATTCGGCCAACCACTTCTATTGTTATTTCAATAAGTTACAATAGGTAATTATGAGCATATCGAACATTATTACGTGATTATATTTACATGTTCCAAAAGATTTATTTTTTAACATATTGAAATTATTATTATATTAAAATATGTATTATTTGTTTTGAGATTTAGCCCATATATGCAGTGTAAAAAAACACCACATAACATATTGAAATTAAAGAAGAAGGGGTTAGCCGAATATTTACCAAGCATAGGCATTTTTGGCTCTTAAAACGCCCTTTTCAGTGGTAAAATCACTGTTGTAAGAAACCTGTGCTTCAGGAGAACGGCCTGCGTTGTTACATATTTCCACTTCTCTCGTCTTTACGGTAAGTCTTTTTGTACCGCGATCTTCTCCTCTAACTGTTCCAGAACATCGGCAATTGTCACTCTATGCGAAGGAGAAACCTGATCATTTTCATGTTTATGATGCGGATAAGTACTCATATCTTTCCAATGAGGCTTATTATCCCACCTTGCTATTAAATCACCATCATACAAGATGGGGGACGTTGCTACTTAACTGCATTACTTTAGATACAAGATGGGGGACGTTGCTACTTAACTGCATTACTTTAGTCCATCCCATTGGATAGGGGGACGTTGGTTTTGCAATGGGGGTCGGGCCACGCTATCTTATTAATATTTATGGATTATCGCTCCAAAAATAGGTGTTTTTTGCTCTTAACTCGCTATTTTCAGGGGTAAAATCACTATTGTAAGGAACCTGTGCTTCACGAAGATGATATAATCCTCCCGACGCCCCAACCTTTCGGCCCTTTGCCCGAATGCCGAGTTTCTCTTTTATTAATCGGTTTAAACCACTACCTCTGGTAGTGGAAAGATAAAAGGTTTTACCGTTGTAGTAATTGTTCAGTACATAATGTACCTCCCTGGAAGGATACAAAATAGGAGGTACATTATGAAAGAACGTGAATTTAACAAGTTATCGCATACAATTTATGAATGGGAGAAGTCAGGCGTTCATTAGTTTATAAGTTACTACTCTTCCATTAAATCCGGATGGTTTTCACGAAGCCATTCTTCAACCTCTTGTCGGAGACGGCTTGCAAGGTTCACCATCTCTTTAGCTTCGTGGTCGGATATCATTTGTTGGTTTTGTTGGTCTGATAAGTTGAATCACCCTCAGCCACTTTGGTAGCTTTCAGACAAGACGGAAGTTTACTTACCTCTTTATACCATGGTTTTTTCTTGATTTCTTTGGAAACTGGAACAGCTCCTTTTTTACGCAACCACTGTTCCATTTCCTTGGCATTCATTATTTTTTTTCTTTTAACCATTTTTCCCACCTTTCAAGATAAAATTCCCAGTTGTTGGTAAAATCCTCAATAGATACATTCATCGCCTGAGCATTTTCCAGCATGCTAAAATCAATTATCCGTTTTTTAGAGCCATCGGGATGTAAAATGTCTAAATGCGGGCTGTGAAGTCCACTATCGTAACGCGCAATTTCAAAGAGTTTGTCACCTTTTACCATATTCAATTTTACCACAAAATTTCCAACCTGCCCTTTTTGCGTCTCAAAATACACAAAAATAAAAACATTTGCAATGATTTCAATTATAAAGTTTTTCTCAGGCATGCGCACATCTATTGGACATCCTATAATCCTTCTGTCAAGCATAAAGTGTGCGTTTTTAATAAACCAATTAAATCAATAAGATAGAAGAACGACTAATTTCTGGGCGCACTTCTCCTTATAGTTTATTAAAAAAAAATCGGCGAATCTCTCACTATCGCGAACCACGCATCTGATCGTTACGATTATCCAGCATGCAGCAACTAAATACTGCCACTAATCATCCCTTATCCAGATTTCAAAGTTCAGAGAGAGGCCCAGTATTGTCCCTCCAGAGGTCTTTATGCCTCGACGTCCTTAAACGGGCTCTCTCGCCGAAGGTGTAAAATCGTCTATTCTATATTTAGATAATCAGGGTTAAATACTTCCCTTTTTTTTATTAAAGTCCAGGCGATCACCAGCATTTTTGCAGCCAGCTTAACGTGCATCTTTGTTTTAATTCCTCGCTCACGTTCTCTTCCACGAAGAAGCTTGGTAAAGTATGTTCTGAACAGATCAACTCTTGCTACTGCTACGTGATATGGTGGGGGACGCTGGCGACTTGTGACCTTATTCATCAAGAAGCCCCCTGATCTTAATCCTGTAAACTGAATCAGCAGATGAATCCAAAACTATCAATTTCTTTTATCTGTATAGCCTTCTTATGAAGCTCTTTTAACTTTGCCGGATCATTTATCTGATTTATTTTATCAATTATTTCAGGTGAAATTTTTCCAAAACGTAATTCAAGAACCTCAATAACGTCTTCTTTTGCTTTTTGAATTATTCCCTGCTGCATCCCCTGCTGCATCCCCTTATCTCTAATATATTGTGCTAACATGGTTGTCTCCTTATGCTGAATTATTTCATGATATAGACTTTTCTGTTCTTGTTCACTTATTTCCGCATACACATCTATAAAATCGATATATTTATCAAAAAGCATACGGGATGCAAGTTGAAATAATCCTGAGTATGCATGCCTTATCACCTCTATTCGTTCCTCCTTCTTATAATTCATTTTCGGCAATAATATTTTAACCACAGGGTTATTTATATTATAATAATTTCGTGCATTGAAGTCAAATAGTTTGAAAAACACATATTCGAAATGAAGAAACAATCTGTCGTTTAATTTTGTTTGCAGTTTACGGACAACATCTTTGCGCCATTTTGTTCTATCAGTGAATAAAACTGTCGGTATTACCAGCGCATGTGGGTGGGCCTCCATCAGGTCTGTTGTATAACGCAGCAATTTATAGATTGAAAATTTTGCCTTGTCCTCCTGAAACTCAACCAGCCATAAAAGCAATTGCTGATTCTCAAAAAAGAACAGAATCGGCATGTCTAATACGAGGTTCGGATCAGAGAGTTTGCGCTTTTTGGGTTCCTGGCGAACAAACTCAACTTTACGCACCTGACCCCAATTTTGCTCTGCTTGAGGAAAAAACCACTCCAATGTTTCCTTTGGAAAATCTAAAAACAAATTTTTGAAATTGTGGTCATGTGATTGTTTTGTCATAAGTGACAGCTCTTTCAAGGTACTACTTCTTTATTTCAATTGCACTTATTCTGTTATTATCTCTTTTTAAACAGCCCTCCATGATGAGATTGAAGGGACATCTATTCTTTTTAATACTGGTTTAGGGCTTCTCACTCACCAACGTCACCTAAAAATTTGTCAATAACATTTTTCGAATACCAGCGGCCTCTTTTAACCATTTGTTCAACAATTGGCCGTATTTTGCTTATGATTTTTTTATCTTTTGCTACTTTTAATATGGAAAGTGTTCTAACCACAGGCAAACCAAAATGTCTGGCTATTTGATAACCAGCATTTTCGTCTATGATGACAACGTCTGCATTCATCTGTTTTGCCAATGCAATTGTTTCCGCTTCACCTTTATCAATATCTTTTCTGAGGAAAACAATGACTTCTTCATTCTGAACTGAAACAACTTCAACCCATTTTAAATCGCTAAAACGTGATCCAGGTTTGTCAAGTGATCTCAATTCCATATCTACAGCTCGCGGTATAAGTATGTGGTGAAAGAGTTCCTTCAGAACAAACTCGTACCCAACTGAACAAAGGGATATAATTGGCGTAGCATTGGATATAACAATATTGCTCATGTGATAACTTTCTCTAGCTCTGCCGCGTCTCTTTTGATTTCTTCAAGTTCTTCATCCGTGTATTGAAAAACAGGTTCATCATTAAAACGTAAATAATCAATGAACTCAAACCTGGTCATCCCCGCCAGATCCGCTGCTTTTCCCAATGACAGCACTCGTTTTTTATAATAACGAATAGCGGCCTGTCGTCTGATATCTTTGGCAGCCTCACCAGGTGATTTATGAAGATTTAATAATACCTCATAAGGCACTTCTAATTTGACTTCATATGGTTGCATAGAGTTATCTCCTTATGGTTTAATCTTGAGATAGAATAGGGAGAGGGGGACGTCCATTTGTAATAGAGGGAATTGGCACATTGCCACTTTTTTTTACAGATTCGTGAACCATTCCACCGTTCGCTCCAGCCCTTCGGCAAGTTCAACTTCCGCTTCCCAACCAAGATGCCTTTGAGCCTTTGATGTGTCTGAGAAATTGCGTCTCACATCGCCAAGGCGAGGGACGACATGACGCACTTCAACATCTTTAAAGCCCGAATTGGCCAAAATCGGAAGTAGATTATCTACCAAATCGCTAACCGTAGTCTCAGCGTTGGTAGCTATCTGGAAAATCTCACCATAGGGATCGGAAGGAGTGAGGGATGTGGAGTTAGGAGTCAGGAGTGAGGTGTTAGGAGTCAGGAGTGAGGAGTTAGGAGTGAGGGGTGATGGGTTAATAGATAGACAGATGGCTTGGATGAGGTCATCTATGTAAATGAAGTCTCGGGTCTGTGTGCCGTCTCCGTAGATTTCGAGGGTTTCGCCGCGCATGGCCTGACGGATGAATTTGGCTACCACGCTGTTCTTGTGCCCGGATCCTGGTCCGTATACGTTACCAAAACGTAAAGCCACTGTTTTGACCCCAAAGCTTCGAAAATAGGCTGAACAATACCCCTCTCCCGCCAGTTTGCTGGCACCATAAGGCGACACCGGGTGGGGTGCCATCTCTTCGTGAATCGGTGGTTTGCATTCGCCAACCGGTGCTCCTGATGACGCAAAGATAAAGCGTTTTGTCTTGTGTATCCGAGTGCCCTCAAGCATATTTACTGTACCGATAACATTGCACTCCATATCCAGCCGGGGATTCTCCACAGAAGGTCCGACCCCAGTGTTCGCCGCCAGATGGACGACTGTGTCAATACTTTCGCAACAGGCTTCAGCCGTGGCAGCGTCACGGATATCGCCGACGATGAGCTCCACTTGTGGAGCGAGTGAGGAGTCTTTTGAGAGTGAGGAGTCTTTTGAGAGTGAGGAGTCTTTTGAGAGTGAGGAGTTTTTTGAGAGTGAAAAGTTAGGAGTGAGGAGTGAGGAGTGAGAAAAAAAATATGTTATACGGTTGTTTTCCTCTTTTTTTTCGTACTGGCCGTGCTCTGACAGGACTGACTCAAGGTCTTCTATCTGACCGACCGAAAGATTGTCGAGAACACGAATTTTTTTGGCCTGATTGTTTTCAAGCAGATATTTTATGAGTGATGTGCCGATAAAGCCGCAGCCACCGGTTATTAAGAGACAGTTAGGGGTGAGTAGTGAGGAGTCTTTTTTAAGTGAGGAGTTAGGAGTAAGAAGTGAGGAGTTCTTTGAGAGTGGGGAGTTGGGTGAGGGCATTAGAGTATCTCCTTCTGCGATCTGATTAGACCTGATAATATTCTGTCTTCTTCTTGAAGTTTGTCGTCAAGTTCTTTCCACGAAACTGCATCAACGAAAGCAAGTCGTCTGCTCAATTCCAATTGGGTATCAAGTTCGCTAAGAGATCCTTGCGCTATATGTAAGAAGTTGACAAATTCCTTTTTCGTATGCCGAGCAGCCCCTTCTGCGATATTGCTTGGAACGCTTACGGCGCTCCTCCGCATCTGTGAAACAAGCCCAAATCTTTCATCTGTAGGAAATGTTGCTGTAATTTTGTAAATGTCAATAACTATATCCATCGCCAACTGCCACGCTTTCAATTTTTTATGCGGTTTTTCCACGTGTCCTTCTCCTTCCTACCCATTACTCCTAACTTCTTACTCCTAACTTCTTACTCCTAACTCCTTACTCTTCACTCCTCACTCCTAACTCCACTTAATTCCCCGAAATATTGCATCCTTATTAATCCCCTCTTTATAAGGCCCAAGTATCCCGAACATCTCTTCAAGAACTTCGTCGGTCAGGTAGTGGGGCTGGAGGCCGAGTTCGACGAGGCCGGTGTATTTGGGATTGTAGTAATGTTCTTCTTGCTCTTTGCGCGGGTTGTCGATGTTATTAATCTCGACGTTGTAGCCCAGTTTGTTGCCGACGGTTTGTATTTTTTCAGCCAGTTGATTGACCGTAAAGGTCTCGGTGACCTGATTGAAAATTCGCAGTTCGCCCGGTTTAGCCTGGTTGGTTGCGGCCAGATATACGCATTGCATGGTATCTTTGAGATTCAGGTAGCCGCGGGTCTGGCCGCCTTTGCCGTACACGGTGAGGGGATAGCCGGCAATGGCCTGGACAATAAACCGGTTGACGACGGTGCCGAATATTTCATCGTAGTTAAAGTGGGGAATCAGTCTATGGTCGAGATTGGATTCACCGGTTGAGAGGCCGTATACCGGACCTTGCATCAGGTCGGTTACTCTCAAGTCCCACATTCTCACATAAAACCACAAGAGGTCTGTATCCTGGATCTTGGTGGTGTGATAAAGTGAGCTTGCCTGTCTTGGGAAAAGAAATTTATCTTTTTTCCCTTTGTGTTCTATTTCTATCCAGCCTTCTTCAATATCAATATTGGGAGTTCCATATTCGCCCATGGTGCCGAGCTTGATGATATGGCAGTCCGGGCACACCTCTTTCACTGCATATGCGATGTTTAAAGTGCTTATGAGATTGTTCTTTATTGTGAGCGCGGCACTGGATCTATCCAGCATGGAGTAGGGAGCGGAAGGCTGTTCCGCATAGTGGATAACGGTTTCAGGATCATAGTCCTTGAACAAAGAGGTAAGGAATTCATAATCTGTAACGTCACCAATATGGACGTTGATTTTTTTACCGCTGATCTTTTCCCATATTCCTGCCCTCTGAACTAAATTGGGCGCCGGAATCAATGGTTCACAATCGAGTTCAAGCGCGGCATTGCGTCTGAAATAATTATCCACAACTGTGACCTCATGGCCCCTGCTGGAAAAATACATTGCCGTGGGCCAGCCAAGGTAGCCGTCACCACCAAGTATTAGAACATTCATTTTGATAGTTGATTGGTTGAAATCCATTTAACGATCCCGTGATTTAGCCACAGACACACACAGACGGACACAGACAAATAGCTGGCCGACTCCAGTTAAATATGCGTTGCATTTAATGGAGCAGGCCTGGCCAGGGTAAAAGTTAATATGCATAGAAGAAAATATCGTCTCAATAAGTTGCGGTAAGTGCTTTGGTGCGACAATTTTGTGGATTCCGTGTGGGTCTGTGGCTCAAAATAGGAATTTCTATTGAGCAGCAACCACGCTTTCCGGAATAGCCATGGTCCAGATTTTGGCCCCTAATCCGGGCTCTTCTTCGACAATATTGTTGGACACCAGGTAATCCTTGATTTCGGTTACAGTCATCAGCCTTTCATCCCTGGAAATATAGGGCCTGTCCACCTTATCGGAAACAATATTGGAATAATCCCAAGTCAGGTCAGGATTGGCTTCCCTAAAAGCCGGCAGGATGGCAAACATGTCTTCCAGCTCCACTGCCCTGCTGATTTCTTCATCTGTCATCAATTCTTCGTAAACCTTCTCCCCGGGTTTAGAACCTATGTATTTAATGGAAATATCTTCAGGCAGATAATCAAAGACCGGGGCCAGGAGTTCTATCATTGCCTCAGCAAGATCAACAATCCTGAGCGTGGGCATCTTGGTCACCATCACTTCACCGCCCTGGGCAATAGCGCCACTGTTGATTACCAGTCTGGCTGCTTCCTGCACAGTCATGACGAATCGGGTCATCTCAGGATGTGTGATAGTGACTGGTCCACCTCGTTTGATCTGGTCCCGAAAGATAGGGATGACTGATCCGTTTGACCCAAGCACGTTGCCGAACCGCGTTGAGGAAAAGTTCTTACGTTGACAGCCGTTCCAAAGCTGAATACTCGCTGCAGTCACCACCCGTTCGGCCAGCAGTTTTGAGGTGCCCATGACGTTGGTAGGATTAACGGCCTTGTCACTGCTGGTATAGATCATCCAATTTACTTTAGCGGCCATACAGGCTTTCAGAATATTCTGGGTGCCGATCACATTGGTCCTGATGGAATCAAAAGGGTTGCCCTCACACAAGGCAACGTGTTTAAAGGCGGCAAGATGAAATACGACATTTGCACCTTCCATAACAGACTGGAGCTTGCCGAAGTCTCTGATATCGCCCAGGATCGGCACAAGTTTGACGTTGCTCCCGCCATGCTCCTGCATCTGCATAAACAGACCCGATTCATTGTTATCATATAAGCGCACTTCGGCCGGTTCGCACTCAACAATCTGATTAAGAAGTTCAGAGCCTACGGTTCCGACAGAGCCCGTTATAAGAATATTTGCCCCCTGATAAACAGATAAGCTTTTCTGGTCAGGACATTGAAGATTACTGATTGCAACCATAATTTTCTCCTTTGAATTATGCGGGAATGGATGATTGGATGATTGGATGATTGGTTAAGTAGTTGATTGGTTAAATCGTTGAGTAGTTCATTGGCCGATTGCCATTTCAATAGTGTATAAGGCTGCCTTCTTTTCTTGCTATTTTCAACCCAAATCCAAAGGCCCCCAGGCCAAGAGGGAGAAGGAGCCCGGCAAAAAGTGTCAGGATAAAGGCCTGATTAGAGACAGCGTAAAGTGTGGCGCCGTTTAGAAGGATCTGCCGCACTGCCTCCAGGGCGTAGGTAATGGGAAGAAGATACGCACAGGGTTCAAGCCATGAAGGGAGCACAGCAACCGGATAAAATACCCCTCCTAATAGCCCTGATGCCGTGGCCACCAACCAGCCGATGGGGCTCCCCTGTTTGAAAACAATGATGAAGGCTGCTGAAATGAGCCCAATGCCGGAAAAGGCTAAAATGGTCAGAAACATGATCACCAGAAAGGCCGCAAGGCTTGTGACATGGAGCTTGAGTCCAAATATGAGCACACCAAAGGCCAGGTAGAGGATGACCCGTAGCGAGGTGAAGCAAAAACTATACAAGGATGATGAAAACAGGATGGTGGGCACCGAGGTGGGTGTCACCAACAAGGCCTCCAGTGTCCCCTGTACCTGGGCGTTGCGTATCTGGCCGGCAAAACTGCCAAGTGAAACAGACAAATAATCGGTGAAGGCTATGCCTATGAGTACAAAGGCAAAATAGTCACCGCCATACGCCGCCAGTTGATTGGCTATCCCCGGGCCAACCAGTCTGGAGAGGAAGAAGAACATGAGTGTGGATATGAAAATGCCTGCTATCTGGAGGAGAAATTGCAGACGATAGCTTATGGCGATTGAGAAATCACGCTTCAGAAATGCTATAGGTTTGATTGTCATTTTTATAAATTAGCCACAGACGCACACAGAAAGACACAGACAAATACTTTCTATCAACTCTCATATTCAGAGGCGATGAGCATTCAAGCACGTGTGCCTGAAAACAACAAAGTAACCATTTCGTTCGCGAAGCGATGACATCTTCTGTTCGGCCAAGTCGGCTGAACAAAACGTCCGTGTGGGTTTGTGGCTAATTTTTGTGGTTGATCAATTTCTCAAATATTTCTTCAAGGTCTGTTTCCTTGCGGGTGCAGTTGTAGACTTTGATTCCGCTGGCTACGAGATGCTTCAAAAGATGCGGGATATTCTCTTCTTTTGCTTTTAACTCGAGCTCCATGTAGCCATTGTTCCGGAAGGTGCGCATGGGGAAGAGACCTAATGTTCCCAATGCGTCCTCAGGCATGTGGTCGATTTTGAGCTGATAAAAGCTGTCATCATCCACCAGGGACCGCATGTCCTCCAGACTTCCCGAGGCAATGACCTTTCCTTTGTGAATAATGGCTAATCGATCGCACACCTCTTCGGCCTCTTTGAGATTGTGGGTGCACCACAGTATGGTTTTGCCATGTTGCCCTGACAGCTCTTTTCTGGTGAGTTTGCGGAGTTCGGAAGCGGCCACCGGATCCAGACTCCTGGTAGGCTCATCCATCAGAAGAACCTGGGGATCAGATAAAAGAGCGCGTGCCAGGGCAAGCCGCTGCTGCTGGCCGGTGGAATATTTCATGAAAGCAGTATCGGCCTTTTCATTAAGACCAACCATGTCCAAAAGCTCTTCAACACGTTTCTTACCACTTGAATCAGATAGGTTGCAAAGCGCTGCAAAGAAGTTCAGGTTCTGTCTTCCGGTGAGGCGCCAGTAAAAGCTTCGCTCACTGGTATTTACCAGGCCGATCATCCTGCGAACACGTTGGGGTTGGTTACACAGATCATAACCGCAGATCCGGGCATCACCGCCGTCAGGCAGTATAAACGTGGCCAGTATCTTGATGAGCGTAGTCTTTCCTGCGCCATTTGGTCCAAGAAGGCCGAATACCTCCCCGGGGCCAACACTCAGGGAAACACCATTGAGAGCCTCGACCCTTTTGGGCTTCTTTCCTGAAAGCATGGTACGCCAGGTACGCTCCACAAAGGTCTTGGTGATGTCTTTAAGTTCAATCATTGTTGGTTGAGGGGTTGACTATTTAACAAACTTTTACCTCATTGAGGATAGCACCGATGATCTTGGCCTTGGCTTCGTCCAAGCCGGTCTTCGCCTCATTGAGAACTTTTACAGACAAATGCCCTGCCTTGACCACGAAGATCACGCCGTCTGCAAGAGCGGATAGTGGCGCTACGCCGGCCGCATCCAGCAGTGGAGGGGCATCCACCAGAACCACATCAAAACGGTGTTTCAGTATGTCTAAGTATTTTGATAGAAGTGTAAGATTCACCTGAGCGTTCGATTTTGAAGATGCCATGCCGGCAGGAAGGACGTACACATTCCCTTCATGGCTCGATTTTATGCGTGAAAGGATTTCGCTTTCCAGCAAGCGGCTTCCCGCCAGATGTCCCAGCCGCCGGATGATCTGTGTGTAGTCCTCTGAAAAATTGATCCTTTCGTTTTCATAGGTTTCAACCCTGCCTGGCTTGAAGACAAAGCTGCCATGTTTCCAACTGAATAGTTTCTGAAGGTGTTCTTCCATCTGCAGCCTTAAGGGACCCTGGAGCTTGTCTTGAGTGATGTAGCCCGTATTGATCAGAATGTATCCGAGTGGCTGTCCGGTACGCTGATGTCGCTCCATAGCCTCTTCTAATTGGTTTTCAGTGATAAAACCACCACGCAGCAACATAATACCCAGCCGGTTGGCCACAGGGTTGTTCTGATTTTCGATGTGAAGAAGACGTCCATTTTGAAAGGCAACGGTCATGGCCTGGGTATCGTTCGTGATGGTTAGCTGGCCATCTCGCTTCTTCAAGGAGATGAGGAAAAAAAGATCATCCACGCTGTATTCATTCAGCCTGCCATTGTCAATTGCATGCGAGAAAATTTGCGTCATGGCCATGACCAGCCCTCCCTCATTTTTTATCCCAAAGAGGTAGTGCAGGGCAGGGCGTTGTATGTCACAGTCCACCATGAGCACCCGGAGACCTGCCTTCGCAAGATTCATGCCCAGATTCGCAAGCACTGTTGTTTTCCCTTCACCAATGGTGCTGCTCTCCACTACCAATACCTGGCCACAGATACCCTGTTCTGTTAACTGAAGACTCGCAGAAAAACGACTTGAAATATCATAAAGAGGATACGCCAGAGGATGTTTATCCTTTGTGCCGGAATCGTCATCCCAGGGCAAAGCGGGTGTATTGCACCCCTTCAAGGACTTCTTATAAGGAAGTACACCCAACACCGGCATCCCCAGGCGCCGTGGGACATCTTCCGGGGTTTTCAAGGTGTTGTCCATATACTCAAAGAAAAAAGCGAGACCTGTGCCCATAAAGAGACCTAACACCACAGCCAGCAATATATTCAAAAAGATCCTTGGCTTGACCGGAAAACGGGGGACCTCGGCCATATCCACAATGCGGACATTGCTGCTTTCCATGAGACTGGTCAGACTGATCTCTTTGGCCTTTTGAAGGAGGATGTCGTAAATGTGTTGATTACTTTCAGCCTGCTGTCGCAATACGTCATAGTCAATAGCCTTTTCGCTAATAGCCATGGCCGCCTGTTTTTGAGCGTCCAAAGTCTGCTGAATCGATTTCTCAATGGCCACGGCCCTATCGAGTTCGGCCTTGATGACCCTCCTCAGCCGCTGCACCTCACCCGTAATTTGCTTTTCCAACGGCTTGATCCCCGAATTAAGCTCGATCATCCTGGGATGCTTGGGTCCGAACTTGATCGACATCTTTAACCGGTGAGCCCTGAGCCTAACCAACTCGCTACGGAAATTCCGGATCACAGAATCCTGGGAGATCTCGGGCATAGAAAAAAGGCTTTCATTGTTCACGGAGAAGTCTTCCAGTTGATTATATACGGCCTCTTTGGCCATCCGTTCTGTCTTGGCTTTGGTAAGAGCGGAATTCAACGCCATGAGTTTCTGGGAGACGATGTTCTGGCGTTCTTCCAATGATATAATATTATTTGCTTGTTTATATTCGTAGATTGCTCGCTGAGACGCTTCCACTTCGGCTTTTTGCTCTTTTAGCTGGGTCTTGAGCCAGTCCAGAGCCTGCTGAGCGGAGGACCGCCGTAACTGAATGTTCTCCTCAATGAAGGCGCGAGTGTGGGCGTTGACAATGCGGGTAATGGACTCCGGTGATGGGCCCAGAAAGCTGATATCGACCAACCGGCTACCGCGCACAGGGGTAATCTGAAGATTGGACAGGTACCAGTTTACGATCACAGGCTCAATCCGAGATTTTGAACCCTGTTTATCCGGAAGACTTCCGGGCCCGCCGGGCGCTGAAATTGAAGCATGTGCATTTTGGGTCCTGCTAAGCTGAAAATCCTTCCAAAGCTCTATCTCCTCGATCACTTTGTACGCAAGGGTTCGAGTCCGCAGCAAATTCGATTGGGTTTGGTAGTAGTCCTGTTGCCTGTAGTCGTTAGCCGCAGCCTTGTCCATGCCAATGAAAGGAGAAGTTTGTTTTTCAATAATGATTTGCGTGGTGGCCTTGTAAGTCGGGACGGTGAGAAAGGATGTGGCTGTGACAAGACTCACCACAGTCAGGAATAAGGTAATAACCACCCACTTGCGTCTTCTTATGATGTTAATATAATCGGTGAGATGTACTTGTTGTGAAAACGGTCTCTGTGGTTGATTGGTTGATTGGTTCATTGGTTCATTGGTGGATTGGTTCATTGGTGGATTGGTGGACTATTTGACGAATCAACGATTTGACAATTTGACCAAAAATTAGAAATAACTCTCCGGCACTCTGATGATGTCATCCGGCATCACCAGGTCGCCCATGCTGGGTTTGAACTCTTTTTCCACCCCGTTTTCGATGCGAATAATTTCAGTCCGCTTGGGGGCGGCTCTCTGGGACGGACCACCGGCAAGGGAGACGGCCTGGCGGACCGTCAGCCCTGTCTCCCACCTAATCTCGCCCGGTTTTTTGACCTCTCCGATTACAAAAATACGTGGCATTTTACTGACATAGATGGAATCGCCGTTGGATACAAAGCAACTATCATCTGTGCTACCAGCGGTAAGCTGATCCAGACCTACCGTGATAATTTCGTTCTCTTTTGCCTCCTCGAGGGATACAGGTCCGATTGCTTGCCGGGATGACGAGGGCCTTACGATTGTGATTGTTTGCCCTGCCCTGTCTGTAAAACCGCCAGCCTCTGATATCAGTTCCAGAAGCTGGGCCTTGCATTTTAGAACATAACTTCCGGGCCTTTTCACTTGACCAAAAAGGAAGACCTTTTGACTTTTATACGTTACGACGGTAACAGTCACTTGAGGTGCAGCAAGGTAACCGTCGGCCAGTCTTTTCTTGAGGAGAGTTTCAAGCCCAAAGACCGAAAGACCGGCTACACGGACCTTGCCAATAAGGGAGAAGGTAAAGGCGCCGTCCTGTGGAACCTCGACCTTGCGACCCAAATCTTCGTTGTCCCAGACCTGAATTTCGAGAACATCCCCTGCACCTATGATGTATGCCTTGTCAGGAAGTGTTTGAGCAGCCGGATTCAAAGGCGCCAAGAATAAAAAGCCAATGAGGCAAAAAATTATCAAGGCTTTCTTTATGTCAAATAAAGTGCTCATGGTGAAAGTCTGTCCTCACTTGGTTGATTGATTGGTCGAGTGGTTGATTGGTTGAGTGTAAGCTATCAAGCCGGTAAGCCAGGTCTGGACCAGAGAATATTGGAATGATTGGATAGCGTTAGATGAACAAAGAAAAACGGGCTTCTACGCGGTTTTCTGTGTAGTCTACAGTTGCAAAGTTCGAGTCGTTGCGCGTATGTTGATACCGTAGTAAGAATGATAGCCGGCCTTGCATAGAATATTTAGCCTCCAAGCCTGCCTGGAAGCGGTTATCCTCACGATTTCGTACGTCCTGTTGTTGAAAGTCATCATTTTTATAAGAGAAATCAAGCGTTATGCCGAGGGGGTCCCACCCGTGGTACATTACAGACAGGCTTCCGCCCGAAGAAACAAAGTAATCCCCGGTCTCTCTCCCGGCCCTGGTGCTTTTTACGACCCTGCGATAAGCAGACAGCTTGAACCTTGTGATGTCCGAAAAACGGTAGGCCAGATCCGTGTCCGTGGCGAACCCGCTGAAATCAGAAACCTCCTCGAAATCAGTCTGAGTATAGCCGACCTTGAGGGTCCCGCTGAGCCTGGCAGTCGGGTCCCACCGTGCCCCAACAAAGACCGTATGAGTATCCATGCCTGAGGAATGGCCGTCCAGGTCGTTGTTATCCTGATAGTAATAGCTATATTCCAAAAACAGCGCAGTAACAGGAGAATGCTTGAAAAAAATATCAACTGCAACTCCATCTCTGTCGAATTCATCTATTTCATCAAGGAAGCTGTCGAATCTGCGAGATGTATGATCATACCTGAGGCCCACCTCGGTGAAGGCCCCTAACTTGAGTAACGCATCGGCAAAAGCCTCCTGCTTTACAAAGTCCTTGTGCCGGCCTTCTTCTGAAAATGGTTGAATAGAACCATCCTGAAACTTAGTACCTATTGCAAACTTTGATCCTCTGGGCATCGTGCATGTCCAGGAAAGGCCGCCCTGATGATGGTCCTTTCGCAAGTTGTCGAACTCGGAGTAAAACCGAAAATCACCCTCATAGCTCAACGAAAGGATGTTTCTGGTGGCTAAGGCGAGGTTCAGCGATAATTGCGGTGAAATGGTAGTAATATATTCATTTTGTTCGTCTTTTTCGGTCAAAAAGACGTTATCGCTATACTGCTCTGCAACTGACAGTTTTGGGGCGAGTCTGAGGCGGCCCCACTCCACGCCTTCAGCGCAAAATGCTGCGAAAGGCCACAAAAAAAAGAGCAGAATGGTATAGAAAACTATCTTTGAGCGCAACATCATGAGAGATTTAGGAATTTTTTTGGCTTTTTACGAAACCATCATATTTGAATTTTGAGTTTGCCCGCCCTGGCGCTACGTTAGACGCTAAGATCAAGATAGAAAGCCAGGCTCTAGGCCATGGTTTCGAATTTCGATATTCGGATTTATCCCCTAAAAATGGAATTATGAGAATTACCTTTGTGGCGGTGAACTTTTGCAGAATAAATACATAGCTCCGCTCCTTCAATTACAAGCCATCCTTGACACTGAACATGAAATAAAAAGTTAGAATTCAGGGTATTAGGTGTTCAATCCCTTAATTTACGGCAGTAACAGTGGTGTAAATTTTAACATCTTTCATGAAAACCCAAAAGTAGTTTACACTTTTTTATTTAGCCGCAAAGAGTCACAAAAAAGCGTAAAATCGTTTATGTCTGAATAAAGGCTCATAATTTATGCTTTTGAGTGTTTTGTGTTTTTTTGCGACCATTAATCTTTTCATGTCATCACAAAAAAGTGTAAACTTGTAAATAAAAAATGCCAACGATATCATTATGTTAAGGCTACCAACTTTAGCCGGGCCACTTTCCACCATTTTGGCTCTATGACAATTCCACAATCAAGCAAAATATAAGAAATTGATAACTATCTGAATTTACAGACTGTCACGTCCTACATTGGTAGCCTATTTTAATAAGTCGTATCTGTTATGAACTCAAAAAAAAAGCCGGGCCACCTTTTATAATCATTTAAGGCAACCCGGCTATCCTTATTTTTAAAGGACCCGCGGCTTTCCGTCCCAGCCTTTACACCTGGTTTGGTTTTTTTCATAATTGATATTAAATTTGTTTTAAATATCACATAATCTTAACATGTAAGCAATCATTATGCCATTTTTTTGCAATAAAATTATTTTTTGATAACTATTAGATATTTCATGTTATTTATATTTTACCTGCCGGATGCCGATTTTTATGTTTGCCCAAAAATGTGTAATAAACTTCCTTTTTACACATATTTTTATGTAATAAATTTCACAATGTAGCACAGCACTGAATCTATGTGCGTTGTCTGCTTTTACCAGATCCTTAATTGCTTAGGAACGGGGAAAAAATAACTTTCCCAGACAGGCTCTTAGAAACATATTGGTAACCATCGAAGACAGCATCATCCGACATTTTTCGGTTTGCGAGTTCTTTATCAAAATAAATGTCGATGTGTTTATATGCCACAATAATTGCAGCGTTCTCTAAAATATGTATGCCGAGGCTGGCTCTCATTTCCACATATTTATCCGAATCAATAAAACAAAGGGGCTCAGGAGCCGCAGTCACTTCAGCCAAAATCTGTAGAGGTATAATCGCAACAGTTTTAGGGATATCATATGCTACCGACAATAGAAAGCCTATGGCCCCCAGATCACCATCAATATTATCAAATTCTATTTCTCCCAACAAACCCTTAAATCCAAGAGCGCATTTCAATCCAGGGATTAATAATTCACTCCCCAGAGCCACCTTCATATCCGCTATCTTGTAATCGTTATCGTCATACACACCGCCAATTCCGGTTATTAACAAACCATAGTCAATATCTTGTACAATGTCAAATCGAGCTTCCACGGACGAACAGCCTGCATTCAGTTCAAACTGATATGTGTCAGCAAAGGCAACACCCGACATGATTATTACGATGAACACGATAGACACTATTATCTTCTTCATTATTATTATGCTCTCCTCTCGGTAGTCCCTACAAAACAGTGATGGTCAATAATTTCAACAAGTTATATGTC
>Ga0255432_1066_pt1 | contig 19240 bp, 18 predicted proteins | sample ANMaggSeSYBR02I6_FD_182656 | JGI IMG/M metagenome (GOLD analysis project Ga0255432, IMG submission 182656) | Sediment cell enrichment communities from methane seep in Santa Monica Basin, California, United Staets - ANME aggregate JGI... | ecosystem: Environmental > Aquatic > Marine > Cold seeps >...
TCAATTACCTCATTTACATCTTCAAATGGTTAACAAAACCAATTCATCCCTATGGAATGAGTATATTGAACGCTACCATTATCTTGGCTATACACCTTTACCCGGAGCACAGCTTCGTTACTTTATTACTGCGAATGATCAAATTCTTGTATTGACAGGATTTGGAGCGGCAGCATGGCAGACATCACCACGCGACAAATTTATCGGATGGAATCACGAACAGCGCAAGCGTAATTTGCATTTGATTGTTAATAATGCTCGTTTTCTCATTTTACCATGGGTACAATCAAAAAATCTTGCATCAAAGATTTTAGCACTACATGCACGTCAACTTCCATATGATTGGGAAGAAAGATATAACATAAGACCAGTTTTGATGGAATCATTTGTAGAAAAAAAACAGATTTACAGGTACCTGCTATAAAGCAGCCAATTGGTACAATGTTGGACAAACTAAAGGTAGAGGGAAACTTGGACCCCCAGGGAAAATAAGTGTTCCAATCAAAGATATTTGGTTATATCCTCTAAATAAAAACTTTAGAACTTTGCTAAAAAAATGATCGGTGAAGGGGTTGGCCGAATATTTACATTATTAGTTAGTTTTTTTTTCATATTTCAAAAGTCTCTTAGCTCCAGTAAGTTAACAGCAATTCTCATTATGGAATTTGCCAATAATATTTAATAAATACAAAATGTTATTAATCTGCTATTTTTATGATACACTTCAAGCTCTCTCAGAAAAATGAGAATTTCTACAAAATTCGACGAAAAACAAAGTTGTCAACAACAGACAAAAAATCACAACTATTTGATATATTGCAGGATATCTCATAATGAGAATTGCTGGTAAGTTAAGCATCTCATTATGAATTTTTCCGTTAGTCTTTAGAATTCGCGCCCAGAAAGCATCGAATCGTCCACAAGCAACAAAACAAAGATTCACCCTAAAGTGCTTTTAGTTTTATGGTTAGGGTGTATGCTGTGGCCTTTGAGCAGGGTGTTGCACCACTATGGAATTTTTTTGTAATTAAGGCAATGGCATCCAGGAAACTTGATACAGCGAAGCGGTAGCCCCCTGCTTCACCAATGCCGCCCGCATACCAAATGCATATAAATCAGACACAGCCTGCTTATTGGGTATTTGATTGTCTATTAAAATATACTCCGGCCGGTACTTGGCAAGCACCGTGCTTGTACGTGGATCCTGCAAATGAAAGTCAAGCAGGTGAAGAAATGGGCGGGGTATAGTTGAGTAAGCCATCCGAATTCCCTGAGTAGAACCAGCAAGTGGTAAAACTCCGGCGATTCGTTGGTCACTCGGCACCTCGTTTAATAATTTCTGAATTGTTGTCACAGCTTTATGGTCTTCTTTTGCCTCACGGCATAGAGATCTGACCATCATCGTATCCACACCTACAGAGACAATAACCCAAGCCACCATTGCGATAAGGGCTATGCGAGAAAATTTCATCATATTTTCTTTTTGATGAGCACCAGACAGCCAGATTATAAACCCAAGAAAGGTAGCCGGAAAAGCCAGCAGACAATACCGGGCCTGAACCTGGTGTACACAGGTAATACCAGCGTATGCAGCAACAGCAAGCAACGCAAAGCCCGATAGGATACGCAGTCGTTTCCTCCTGCCTTGAATTCGAAAAACGAGCATCATTACACCCACGATGGTCGTATAGAATGGAATATAGAAAACAACTGTCTTGGTTTTCAAAACTTGAAAGTGTTTCTTGATAGATCGTACCGTTTTGGTTGCCAACAGTGAGAATGTGGGGTCGATAACGTCATATTCCATATATCCGGACAAATGCGTATGGCCCTCAGCTGCAGTAAGGGTACTCGTGCCTGTATGGGTCGTTTCCATCATCGGCTCCAGGTAAAACGCCAAAACAAACAGCCCTGCTGCAACCCCAACCATGGCAAAAACCACTCTGCGCTGTTTAATTGATGGAAGAATCCAGGGAGATGTTACAACGTAAACAAAAAATAAGATGGGAAAAAAAGGGTGTAATAATTTTCCCAGCGCCAAAACGCTAAACGCAATAAATCCCCACCACACGCTCCGGGCTGAACGGACAACGGCATAAAGGCTGAGTGTAATCCAGAAGGCAAAGTATGACTCCTGGAGCATGTTGAGACTATACCAAACCACTGGCGGTGCCAGGAGATAACCTCCAAACGTTGCAAGTGCCCAGATTTTACGAGCTGTCAGCCGAAACGCAAGATCAGCGAGCAGCATAGCCGAAAGCACCGTCAAAAGAATACTTGTACCAACCCATCCATGGAATGGTCCAAAGATTGTACTTGCGGGCCAAGCCAAATAGTGTGCCGCAGTGTGATGGATGAAATAGTTGCTTCCTACCAAAGTCCCATTCCGAAAGATAGGTCCAGGAAAGTAGCAATTCGTGCAAGGGGCTGCACCTGCCAGCAGCGAACCCATTTCATTTTCATACCAGAATTGATCGCTTCCACGATTTCCGGCCGTCAAAACTGCTGCCGACATAGCAAAGTATGTAAGAAGTAGAATGGCAGCAAACGCACCTTGGCACCACGTCATCTTCCTCTGACGATTCGGTATCATGTCTCTCATGTCCCGCTCCAATTAAATGTTACACCTAATTTTTCCATCAAATCTCAGCGCATTTATTTATTCCCCTAATACCGCCAACAAATACCATTTTAACCATGGAACTCTGTAATTGTGCTACGTTAAATGTATATTTTTTACCGCCCCATTCCAAAAAACCCATAAACCCCGTCAACAACCCGATTCTGATCTTCCCTTGTCAGTTCAAAATAGCATGGCAGACGCACAAGCCGCCCGCTAATATCTTCTGTAACCGGCAGATATCCCTCTTTATAACCCATACCCAGGCCCATAGGCGATGTATGAAGAGGAATATAGTGAAATACCGCATTGATATCTTTTTCTTTCAAATGCGCAATCAATCTGTCGCGATCACCCGGGGCAGTATCAATCAACAGGTAAAATAGATTTGCGTTATGCCTGCATTCCGAAGGACATACGGGTATACGAATAAGACCACTTTTGCAGAGCGGAGCAAACTGCTCGGAATAATACCTGAAGATTTCGTTCCTCTTTTGTGTGATAGAATCAGCCGCTTCAAGCTGGCCATATAGAAAAGCCGCAACCAGATCTGAAGGCAGAAATGATGAACCAATATCCACCCATGTATATTTATCTACTTCGCCGCGGAAGAACTTGCTGCGGTTAGTGCCTTTTTCCCGAATGATCTCGGCTTTTTCGATAAAGCGTTCATCATTGATAAGAATGGCGCCGCCTTCGCCGCACATAATGTTATTGGTCTCATGGAAGCTGATGACCCCCAGGTCTCCGATACTGCCAAGGTGTTTTCCTTTATGCTGAGATCCAAACCCGTTGGCTGCATCCTCGACTATTAGGATTCCGTGTCGTCCGGCAATATTTAGAATGGTTTCAATTTCACAGCCAATTCCGGCATAATGCGGAGTAACAATGGCTCTGGTTCGCTCGGTAACAGCCTGCTCGATTTTTGATTCATCAATATTCAGCGTGTCCGGGCGGATATCGACAAAGACCGGCGTTGCCCCGCGCATATAAAATGAATTAGCCACAGAGACAAACGCAAATGAGGGCATGATCACTTCATCGCCAGGTCCAACCTCGCAAAGCATTGCCGCCATGTCCAGGGCTGAGGCATAAGACTGGGTCAGAAGAGCCTTTGGTGTATGCAACAGTTCTTCTATAAATTTCTGGCACTTTTTGGTAAATAATCCATCTCCTGCACTGTGCCCGCCCAGAACAGCCTGAGCCATGTAATACATTTCCTTGCCGGCAATAAAAGGTTTATTAAAGGAAATCTGGTCTGACATAAATCAACTCCGGATTAAATATTTTTACATAGAGAAAAACTTGAATATATGATCAACAATCCTCTCCTGTTCCTTGCTGGTCAGTTCATAATAAAAAGGCAGTCGCAGCAAACGGCCACTTAGTGATTCGGTCATTGGCAATTGACCCTCTTCATAGCCAATGGACCGGCCGACGTCAGACAAATGCAGGGGAATATAATGAAAAACAGCATGGATGTTTTCCTTTTTCAAATATTGCATCAGGCCATCCCTGATTTCCTCATCAGGAAGTATGATATAAAAAAGATGGCTATTACTTTCACAACAGGGAGGAACATAGGGCAGTCTTAATTTACCTTCATTGACCAAAGGAATAAGAGCCCTGTGGTAAAAATCCCAAACTTTATTCCTTTGTCTGGTTATTTGATCCATATTTTCAAGCTGGGCATAGAGAAAAGCAGCCAATAGATCTGTCATGAGATACGATGATCCGATATCCACCCAGGTATAGGCATCAACCTCACCCCGGAAAAACTGGCTTCGATTGGTGCCCCGCTCCCGCACTATTTCAGCCCGCTGGATAAATTCAGGTTCATTGATAACCAAGGCACCGCCTTCACCACTGATAAAGTTTTTTGTCTCATGAAAGCTGTATGTTCCGAGATGACCTATAGTTCCAAGACACTTTCCATTATATGTGGAATTTACGCCTTGAGCCGCATCTTCGACTACGAGCAGATTATAACGCCGGGCAATTTCCATGATAATGTTCATCTCACAACTCACGCCTGTATAATGAACAGGTACTACAACTTTTGTTTTGTCTGTTATCAAGGATTCAAGTTTGTTTTCATCCAGATTCAACGTGTCTGGTCGAATATCGACAAACTTGATTTTGGCTCCTTGCAGGGCAAAGGCGTTTGCTGTGGAGACAAAAGTAAACGAAGGCATTATCACCTCATCTCCTGGCTGAATATCACAAAGTATGGCGGCCATTTCCAAAGCCGCAGTACAGGAGTGAGTTAAAAGTACCTTTTGTGCCGCAAATTTATCTTCCATCAATTCACTGCACTTATCAGTAAAATGCCCGTTCCCTGATAAATTGGCGAACTCGACTGCCTGGGCAATATAAAACAGCTCCTTGCCTGCAATGTAAGGTTTGTTAAAAGGTATCATCTTGTTTTATATCCCCTTTTTCATGATGCCGGATATCTGCTTCAACGGCATCATCCACGTATTGCGATACCATATAGCTATTATTTTGGGCTACAGAAAAATCCCGAACTATCAATGTCTTTTATCTGTATTCCCTTTTTAAGAAGCTCTTTTAACTTTGCCGGATCATTTATCTGATTTATTTTGTCAATGATTTCAGATGAAATTTTCCCAAAACGTAATTCAAGAACCTCAATGATATTTTCTTTTGTATTCTGAATTATTCCCTGCTGCATTCCCTGCTGCATCCCTTTATCTCTAATGTATTGTGCTAACATGACTGTCTCCTTATGCTGAATTATTTCATGGTACAGGTTTTCTTGTTCTTGTTCGCTTACTTCCGCATACACATCAATAAAATCAACATACTTATCAAAAAGTCCGCGTGAAGCAAGTTGAAATAATCCTGAGTATGCCTGCCTTATCACTTCTATTCGTTCATCCTTTTTATAATTCATTTTCGGCAGTAATATTTTAACCACCGGATTGTTTATATCGTAATAATCTCGTGCATTAAAGTCAAATAATTTGAAAAACAGATACTCAAAATGCAAAAACAATCGGTCGTTTAATTTTGTTTCCAGTTTGCGGACAACATCTTTGCGCCATTTTTTGCGCTCAGTAAATAAAACAGTCGGTATTACCAGTGTCTGGGGATGTGCCTCCATCAGATCTGTTGTATAACGCAGCAATTTATAGATTGAAAATTTTGTCTTGTCTTCCTGAAATTCAACCAGCCACAAAAGCAGTTGCTGTTTTTCAAAAGAGAACAGAATCGGCATGTCTAATGCGAGGCTCGGATCAGGAAGTTTGTGCTTTTTCGGTTCCTGGCGAATAAATTCAACTTTACGGACCTGCCCCCATTTTTGCTCTGCTTGAGGGAAAAACCACTTCAACGCTTCCTTTGGAAAATCTAAAAACAGGTTTTTAAAATTGTGGTCGTGCGATTGTTTTGTCATAAGCAACAGCCCTTTCAATAACAGCACCGATAATTTTTTCTGTGGATCATTCTCAACCACAATTTTCTTTTATATTATTTTTTCACACCCACACAAAGCAATGATCCACCCACAGGAAACGATGCGCCATTCCTGATAAAACTTCTTTCAATGCCGCATATCTTTTTCAAAAACGCATTTACCAAAGGTATCATCTTGTTTTATATCCCCTTTTTTTATGATGCCGGATATCTGCTTCAACAGCATCATCCACGTATTGCGATACCATATAGCTATTATTTTGGGCTACAGAAAAATCCCGAACTATCAATTTCTTTTATCTGTATTCCCTTTTTAAAAAGCTCTTTTAACTTTGCCGGATCATTTATCTGATTTATTTTATCAATGATTTCAGATGAAATTTTCCCAAAACGTAATTCAAGAACCTCAATGATATTTTCTTTTGTATTCTGAATTATTCCCTGCTGCATCCCTTTATCTCTAATATATTGTGCTAACATGACGGTCTCCTTTGAGCTCCGGACAACCGTTTCTCCTCCGCCCATCCCCGAATCTCATCCAAACTCTCAGCATCAACGAACTGTTCCCCCAGTTCTTCAAGCTGATCTGTGGTCAATCCCGCAAACATGGGATGAACAGAATCAGGGCTGATCTGAAAACGTCTCGCAATTTGACGGGACAGGAGTTTCATAGCCTCCTGCTGCATTCCCTGCTGCATTCCTTTATCTCTAATGTATTGTGCTAACATGACGGTCTCCTTATGCTGAATTATTTCATGATACAGGTTTTCTTGTTCTTGTTCGCTTACTTCCGCATACACATCAATAAAATCAACATATTTATCAAAAAGTCCGCTGGAAGCAAGTTGAAATAATCCTGAGTATGCCTGCCTTATCACTTCTATTCGTTCATCCTTTTTATAATTCATTTTCGGCAGTAATATTTTAACCACAGGATTGTTTATATTGTAATAATCTCGTGCATTGAAGTCAAATAGTTTGAAAAACAGATACTCAAAATGCAGAAACAATCGATCGTTTAATTTTGTTTCCAGTTTGCGGACAACATCTTTGCGCCATTTTTTGCGATCAGTAAATAAAACAGTCGGTATTACCAGTGCCTGGGGATGTGCCTCCATCAGATCTGTTGTATAATGCAGCAATTTATAGATTGAAAATTTTGCTTTGTCTTCCTGAAACTCAACCAGCCACAAAAGCAATTGCTGATTTTCAAAAGAGAACAGAATCGGCATGTCGAGTACAAGGCTCGGATCAGGAAGTTTGCGCTTTTTGGGTTCCTGGCGAACAAATTCAACGTTACGAACCTGCCCCCATTTTTGCTCTGCTTGAGGGAAAAACCACTTCAACGCTTCCTTTGGAAAATCTAAAAACAGGTTTTTAAAATTGTGGTCGTGCGATTGTTTTGTCATAAGCAACAGCCCTTTCAATAACAGCACCGATAATTTTTTCTGTGGATCATTCTCAACCACAATTTTCTTTTATATTATTTTTTCACACCCACACAAAGCAACGATCCACCCACAGGAAACGATGCGCCATTCCTGATAAAACTTCTTTCAATGCCGCATATCCTTTTTAAAAACAGATTTATCAAATGTGGCTGTCGCAACTCACTCCCACTGTTTTTTTGCCATGTTGTTCCAATTTGCCACCTGAGCCTTGATGCAGCCATCAGCGGAAGGAGAAAGGAAACAAAGGATGTCATGCGCAATATACGAAACCCGGCTTTCTCCACCTTTGCCGCAAGTTCCTTTTTGGCATAACGTCGTTTGTGGCATGCAATCTCATCATTTTTACTCCATAACCACTGGTGCTGAGGAACGGTTAGAATTACCCCCCCCCCCTGATTTCACGGCACGAAAGATATTGGAAAGAGCGATCTCATCTTCTTCAATATGCTCAAGCACATCAAATGCCCCTATTAGATCAAACTCATTCTCAAACGGGATGTTCCTGGCATCCATCTGGAAGAGGGAAACATCGGATAGTCGTTGCTTTGCAAACGACAAGCCGGTACTGAAAATATCGCTTCCATATAATCGAAGGTTCGGAAATTCCCTTTGAATGCCGGATAAAACATAACCGGTTCCACATCCAATCTCAAAAAAGTTCTCCACATGTGGAAAATATTGCTGCAATGCCCAAAACAACAATTCATTGCGTGATCTAAACCAAAAATTAGTTGTTTCGACCTTGAACAGTCTTTCAAATGCTTCGGGGTTGAAACATTCATTAGAATCAGACAACTCCGGAGAAAAAGACAAAAATCCATTTATCACATCAGGCTGGCAATGGCATGAAGGACAACGCAAATCTTCCACTTCATACCGTTGGCCGCAAAAAAGACACACTTTCATCCCCGCACCCCGACAATAATGCATGTCATAATCAGCAACACCACAAACAATTTTGGTAATGTAATCGACTCATGAAAGAAAAACCATTTAATACAAGTACAAACACAAATGAAAGTCTCATAAAAGGATACGCTACGCATAGCGCAACTCAATTTTTGTCATCTCAACAATCCGGCAAAAACAAACAATGAAGGCCAAAATAAAAGCGGATGCAAGGCAGTACAATTATTTGCCGACAATAAAAGGGCGGTTAGCGGTTAAAGGAAATATATGTCATATCACTGTCCTAACTTTACATTAATTCTTATTATATATATTTTCAGATGCTATATTTTCTTCTGCTCTGTAACAAGTCATCATCAGTAGGGCCCCAATGCATTGATTAAGAATAATACCACCAAGATTTAACAAGCTTACCAGTAAAGCAGTCTCCTTGGGTACACCGAAAAGTCCATATAATAGTATATAGGCGCCTTCTCTAATACCAATACTCCCGAAAGATATTGGCATTATAAAAATAAAAAAGAAAATAGGGAGTAAAAAAAAATTAACCATGATTGGAAGTGGATAACCAACTGCTCTAAAAAGAATTTGATTTCCCACTGCCGAAACAATCTGAATAGCAAGCGATAACATAAAGATTTTCATCAAAGACACAGGTGATGTTAAAGGTCGAAACAGTTCCGACAGAGAAATATGAATATTGGTTGATTTTCCTGAAAATCCTGAGATATTATAAATTTTAATGTATATTTTTTTTATAAAACCGTGTAACTTTTCATCAAGCCACAAAGTAAGCTGATGCCTCATCAGCAAAGCCAAAAATAGTATTCCCACTACCGATATGGATAAAATATAACTTGTAACATGAATAAGGTGATCAATGAATTCATGATCATTTATTATGTATTTTTTTACAAATGGATAAAATATGACAATTAAAAAACTAACGCTTAACAATGCCATGATTTTCTCAACGATTATTGCCGCAATATTTTTTAAATAATTTCCATATCTTTTTCCTGCGGCAGCTATTTTATATGCATCCCAACCTAAAGAAGCCGGGGCAAAAAAGCCAAGAGTCAATCCGATCCAATAATGACGGAGCATAAATGGAGTACTCACTTTTTTACCCAAGCATTCCTCTACCACTGTTTGCCATCGGATGCTCCCAATCAGTATAACAACGGGGCAATAGGCAATACCGGCTATAACCAACCATATATTGGTTTCGCTGATATTTGATTTAAACTCTATGAAATTTATTTGGCGAAATATTATAAATAAGATAACGATCGGTAGTATAAACCGCAGAGCAGTTAAGCTGTATTTTGCCAATTTCTTTTTGGGAATAGCTTCCACTATTTCTTCTTCCTCTGTGTTATTAATGTGGATTTCATTAACTGAAGCATCTTGTTAACACCTTGCCTTTGGCAGATATCCCACCAATTCGGCAGAGATATACTTAGATCTCGACAGTCCAAAGTTCTCCGAAATTTCGGAACCATAATCCAATAACCCATTGAAATCATTGGTTTTGTAAATCTTGCTTTAATTTTATTGCTATCAATAATTTCAATAGGTTACGAGAACTTAGGACTGTCGAGTTAGATAGGAAAATTTAATTATCTCTCTAAGCCTGTATAAATTCAAAATTCTTAAATTTAAACATATTTTAAAAAATCAGAATTACGCAAACGTCTCCAATTATGACTACTTTGCCTTTCAAGAGCGACGGCAAATAAAATGAAAAGCCGCCCGGATTTTTTATTCTTCTCTTTCGATAACCTTGAATTTTCCTGTTGGTGAAACAGAAAATCTTTTTACAAAGCGGATATTCAAGGTGGAAAAATGTTTGCTGAATGCTGATGACAAATCAGAGAGACACCGTTTTCGGCTCTCTTCGGTATCATGGGACAAATGAATTCTGAATTCAATATTGCCATTCTTATCTTGAAAAATCTGGTACTTACTAATATAAAGATAATTCTTGAAATAATTGTAGAAAAAGTGAAAATTATAATTTCTGCCTTTGTGCTGCAAAATGTCATCGTTTCTACCAAGAACCTTTCCCAATATTGGCAATGTCCGGCCACATGAACATACGTTATTCCGTGGAAGTAAGATTACATCTCCTATGTCGAATTTAACGAAAGGCATGACAAAGTTTTCAAGGCTTGTGACTGCAATGCAAGCTTCCTTAGTTCCAGTGGGAGTGGATTTCAGGTCAAAAAGACTGACCACCACTGTTTCCATATCAATGTGAAGATTGTCAGGGTTGATAGGACAGCCCCATGCAATATTACCTGTTTCAACGCAACCGTAGATTTCCAATGTATCACAACCATAAGTCGTTCTGAAAAACTGCCGCTGCTCGTTGGTAAGTACTTCGCTACCCGATATTAAGATGTTCGGCCTTATTCGCATGTTTCTCTTATTCAACTCTTCAGCAAATATTTCAAGTGATGACCTAGTTGCAAAAAAAACGTCGCAAGTGCTCCGCCTCAGATTTTCTACCACAGTATCTGGTTTGTCCATTATTGACACAATTTGCCGTCTAAACAACCCAAACTTTTGGATTAATGATTTTTTCGGGTCGGCATCCTCCCTCCATAATTGGACAGTATTATGAAATGGAGAATATCCCCATTCTCTAAGAAAGCGAATACATTTCATTGATTCAACAAAACCTTCTGTTCTATCACTCCATATTTCAAGAGGTTCTCCGGTTGATCCACTAGTTGTCTCTTTGAGAACATCTTTTTCGGATATGCGGGAATCAACTCTCTCTTTTGGTGGAAAGCCCCGAATTGTATCCTTGGTAATTACAGGCACGTCTTCGATATCTTCATAATTACGAACAAGCGAAGGTTTGAAGCCATGCGAGTCATAAAACTCACGGTACATAGGCACTCGTTTATATGCATGCTGTATTAATATCTTGAATCTATCAAGCTGGTAATTCCTAATATTTTGAATATTCCTATATTGGAAGGATTTCAACCTTTGCCAAGTTTTAAGGAGTCTCCAATAGTTGATCATACTTTTACTCTCCTCTCGTTCCGTTTATGGCCAGAGACGTTTACATAATTCTGATCTTTTAAAATATGTTTAAAAGCAAAAGTTTTATTGGAATTTACACACCTTTCCATTATACCCTCATTAACTTATCAAACGAAAATGAAACAATCTCAAGGATGGGTGACTTCCATAGCAATATAAGCAGCGTTGTTTCCTGCTAAATCGCCGGACGTGCAAAATGCCCATATTACTTCTTGTGATAAATCCATCATTTGCTTAAGAGATAATGGCTTGAGTCCCAGAAATTTTTCACTTACAATTGTTAAACCTGCTTTGTTTACTTGACTTCTCAACAATTTTAAAGTGTAAACGTGCCTATGCCCAACTCTCTTGTCATTATCAGATAATTCACTGATGTTTTTGATTAATCCCGCCCTAAAGGCAATGACTCGATGCACCGAATTTGCATTCGGCACTGCTAAAAAAATACGCCCGTTTTTATGTAGATAATCCTTTATCTTCTTAAGTACTGATACAGGATCCAATAAATGCTCCAACAAAAAAGTTATATAAATATGTTCCCATTTTTTCCCCAAGTCAGGTTTGAAATCTTCAACAAGCGCTAAATGTCCAATTAATTTTGCCTTACAATTGATATTGCGACTTGTCACTTGCTTCAACAAGCCACCCGACCCGTCTACTACATCAACTGAATTATAGCGTTCGCACAACAACTTTGTCCAAAGTCCTTTTCCACATCCTAATTCCAATGCTGATTGGCCACCGCATTCAGGAATAATCGAATCACGCAAGCATATGTGATACAGCTCATTAACTCCCGCCAAAGCTTCATCGTTATAAACAAACCCAAGTTCTTCGACTCTACCTAATTCAGTTTTATTTACCATCGTTTCTCTTTTTAAAAGCAATCATATTACGAATTTGAAAGTTTGGTGTTTTGTTAACTTCTTCAAGTACGCGAAAGACATATTGCCCAAGAAAGCCTATCGCCGCAAGTATTAATCCAGAAAAAAAGCATGTGCTTGTAATCAAAGAAGTCCATCCGGGTGACTTAATCGGCCATGGGATACTGGTCATGTATTGAAATACGAAAAATAATGAAGCACCTATAGATAATATGGAAATACCAAAACCAATATTCGCAATGTAACGCGCTGGAAAGTCTGTAAAATTTTGAAGATTTCTGTAAAAAACGCTAATTAAGCTCGACAACGAATAGTTCGAACAACGAAGACCTTGCTGGTGTTCAACGAGAACATTAGTAACACGGCGTGTGGCTTTAAAGATTAATGGGCCAAGTATCGGATTTGCGGTTCGATATTCAAGCATACACTTAACAAACTTGCACGTCATTAATCGAAAACCGCCAGAGCGTAACTGTCGTGGTTTATTATACATTATCGTGTTAATCTGATTGGTAAACCAACTGCCAATATTGCGCCACAGTTTCCTTCTCCTGAAGTTAGGCACACCAATTACGACATCCCATTGGTTCGGCTCATTAACGACTTTTTCAACCAATGCGTCAATTTGATCAGGATGATATTCCAGATCATCATCAAAAGTTATCACATAGTCTCCAGAAACATACGCCAGCCCTGCCATAAGAGCATGAAACTGGCCCCGATTGGTAAACAATTGAACAACTGTTATTTCCATAAAGCTTTTTTCAGCTATCTCTTTCAGTTTTTCATACGTACCGTCCAGACTGCCATCATCAACAATCACCAATTCAAAGTTATATTCACTATCAGTAACGTACCGCTCAATAGTAGAAATTGTTTCATCAATGAATCCTGATGCATTGTATGTCGGAATGACTATTGATAATAGCATTTATTGCACCTCAATATGGAGTCCCTTAATAATATTTTCCGCGAATTGCTCAGCAGTATTCACATCTTCAGATGTTACCACGACACTTCCGATTCTGTCCGGCCCCACACAAAATTTACGTACCTGACTACCAACAGGATAATCTAAATTGATCTGAACCACGCCCTTACGCCGCATAATCTCCTCTGGAACAAAGCAACGAAGCAACTTGCCGGTTCGCGGAGATTCCACGATCCTGATCGCTGAGGCCGGTCCTTTTAATGATGGAATAACAGGTTTCTTACCCAGTGCAAAGAAAAGCGCAAATTCATAAAGGTCAATTCCATAATGTAGATGAATAATTTCAGGAATTCCTGTTGCCCCAACTCGGGCACCAATTTCGAGAATACACACACCTTGATTTGTAAAAATTAGATCGCAATTACAAACAGCATTTGTGACGCCCAATGCGCCAATAGCCCTCGCAGATACATCTTGTGCCTCAGTCTGAACATTCTGTGATAATTGAGACGGGCATGAATGGCCGACTGGCACAGTAACCGGAGGGGCTGTCACAGTATCATTGTGACAAAAAAAGGCACGAATATTTCCATCAACAACTACAGCCTGCGCGCCGAATTCTTCACCAACGAGTAGCTCTTCCATCAAAACAGCTTCATCCAAAGCAATACTCTTCGCTGCCAGAAATGCCTTTTCCAAATCATGCTCAGAGGTTACAACTGTCACACCACGTGATCCTGAACTGTTTGGAGCTTTGATTATCACGGGCAAATCCATTTTTTTTGCATGTGCTTTTACATCATCAAAAGTCATGCACTCGAAAAATCGGGCTGCAGGGACACCTGCTTTCTTGAATCGTCGCTGCATCAAAATCTTGTTGTTTGTAAGAAGCGCTGTCTCAAAACTGATACCTGGCAATCCAAGTTTTTCATTGAGGTAACCAATAGTTGGCACGGCAACGTCAGTACCTGTAGTAGTTACTGCATCAATTTTATTTTTCTTTGCGAGTTTAAGTAACGCTTCCCTGTTTCTTGTATCCACCTTCCATATATTGTGGGCAATCTTCATCCCCGGATAATTGTCACCATATGAAGCAACAGTAACATTGTACCCGGAATCAACCGCGCGTCTAATTAATGGAACCTGATAAACACCCGCGCCAAGGATCAAAATGTGTTTCGGTTTCACTCAGCAATATCCTTTTCTTGTAAATATTCGGCCAACTATTACTCCGGACATCAAAGAAGACATAGGGGTCTGAAGACATAGGGGTCGGGTCTTCATTCTTCACACTTTTATCTTTTTTTCAATCTTTGAGATTTTTCTTTCAAACTTTTTATCTTTTCTTATTTTATCCTTAACACGCCTGCATGCCTGGGACACGCCGGATTCTCCAACCCAGAAATAAGCGCCAATATCTTTCAGTTTTTTGTGAAAATCCTGCCGATCTCGTTAATACTGTCAAAGAAACTATGCATCACACCAGATGGCCACGAACAGATTATACACCCACTATTGAATTCTGGACAACCGTTTCTCCTCAGCCCATCCCCGAATCTCATCCAAACTCTCAGCATCAACAAACTGTTCCCCCAGTTCTTCAAGCTGATCTGTGGTCAATCCCGCAAACATGGGATGAACAGAATCAGGGCTGATCTGAAAACGTCTCGCAATTTGACGGGACAAAAGTTTCATAGTCCCCTGCTGCATCCCCTGCTGCATCCCCTGCTGCATTCCCTGCTGCATTCCCTGCTGCATCCCCTGCTGCATCCCCTGCTGCATCCCTTTATCTCTAATGTATTGTGCCAACATGACTGTCTCCTTATGCTGAATTATTTCATGATACAGGTTTTCTTGTTCTTGTTCGCTTACTTCCGCATACACATCAATAAAATCAACATACTTATCAAAAAGTCCGCTGGAAGCAAGTTGAAATAATCCTGAGTATGCCTGCCTTATCACTTCTATTCGTTCATCCTTTTTATAATTCATTTTCGGCAGTAATATTTTAACCACAGGATTGTTTATATCGTAATAATCTCGTGCATTAAAGTCAAATAATTTGAAAAACAGATACTCAAAATGCAAAAACAATCGGTCGTTTAATCTTGTTTCCAGTTTGCGGACAACATCTTTGCGCCATTTTGTGCGATCAGTAAATAAAACTGTCGGCATTACCAGTGCATGGGGATGTGCCTCCATCAAATCTGTTGTATAATGCAGCAATTTATAGATTGAGAATATCTGGGGTCAAACCTTGATTATTTCATGAATATCTGGGGTCAAACCTTGATTATTTCATTAAGAAGGGAAACCAACGGGGTCGCATCTTAAATATTAACTATTGACTTGTCAAGCTGTCCGCTGACGTTTTCCTGTGAAAAGGCAAAGAAGGTGCTTGGGTATGAGGTGGTGGAGACTCTGGAGGAAGGGATACGAAGGGGAGTGGAGGGATGGTAAAAAAGGGATGAAAAACAAAAGCGGGATGATTGCCTTCGACAAGGATGAATGGATGATTCGCTTTGCGAATGGGATGGGTTCCTTCGCAATTGGGATGACAAAAATGGGATGGATTCCCATTTAATTAAATCACTGATAAGCTGAATCATGATCAGGATGTAACGACAACAGGCGTAGCCATGAGCCGTCACGATTTGCTATTCCCCGAAATCCCTTGCCGATTCGAAAACTGTAAAGTTTGTTACCGCCAGGGCCTTTTTGTGATAGAATAACTTCCCATTTTAGACCATAATCTGAATATACCTGTTGCCATGTCATGTATGCCAATTTTCGCAAAGTATTGAGGGTGTTGTGCTGATCACTTTTGGACAGATTGAAAAGCAGGCGTTGAAAAACAGAATTGTTCAAATCTAAACGTATGTGTTGATGTATTTTCTGACTCATCATTTGATCCTGGCTTCTAATTCCTCAAAGTTTGTATCTTCGGGCGGATTTTTCTCTGCCCAGGCAATTGCTTCATTAAGTTTGGTTTGGACATCCGGCCTGTGAAGCCACCTTTCATTATCGGGAATGAAGCGACCCAGCTTGACAATCCAAACCCCTGTGTCGATTTCATCCAACATTACGGTTTGACCTGCGAATTTTTTGCCTAAAGAGATCTGCCCGCTACTGCCGACTGTTTTTATAGTGTTCATAAGCTCTCCTATAATTTATATTAATATTGTATATTAATAATTTTTGATAGCACGAATACATGATAAGTCAAGAAAAAAGATATATATACTGACAGTCAGGCTGGGGGGACGCTCATTAGTTTATAAGTTTCTCATCTCTTCGGTATTTTCTGCGCCGTGTCTGGTGATAGCGCATCATGAGTTCTTTAAAAAATGAAGGGCAGGCAGTGATCAAATTTGTCGAAAAGCTATCGTCATTTATATACCAAAAATGAGGTCACCCATTAAAGGGCCTGTCAAGAGAATAAACACCTCTCCCTACAAAAAAATACATCTTTTTTCGCTTGTCCTCTTACTTTCGCACCAGCACAGCTTCGCTTTTGCCCCCTGTTCCGCACCAGTCACTCTCCGAGCCGGAGGCCCATCGGGATCAAGGCTGTTGCTCTTTGCAGCACAGCCCCGTCCGTTTGACGGACGCCAGGGGAATGCGGGATTAGTTCTCATCCCTTCATTGTTTTCGTGTTGCATGAAAACAATAATGAAATACTTTTTTCGTTTCTATTTCATCGGGATGGTTAGTCAGGGTCTTCATTCTTGACAGATAGGCTTTTTGATGTATAAAAATCATAACATCGTTTGATAAGAACAAAACGCCCTTCAGGCGGATTAAAAAAACAGCGTGAACGCTTATATTCACTAACTTTAAAGGGATTTTGATTTTATAATTTCCTATACAATAAATAAAGCAATTTTGAATGAGAAAGAAATGATAATAATATCATTGATTGGGCATATTTGAAAAGGTTGAGATATGAGGATTAACTGGCATCGTTTGTTTGGACTATTGCTGATGGACTATTTATCGGATCGTGGTTTTAGTGTAGAATTAGAAAAAGACCTTTCACTGAAGCGCCAGTTTCTTGATGTTGTTATTATTAAACAGGAAGATAAAGAAGCCAATCTTTTAGATATATGCGATGGTTTTGATAATCTTGCCAGCCATAATCTGCTCAGCTACAAATCAAAGAAAGAGGCATTAAATTTTTGGGCGATAGAGGAGTTGATAGGCCACTACGTGAATTACAGGAAGGTTATCGGCAGGAGGAAGGTAAAGGGAGAGGATATTCGGCTATATGCGGTTAGCACCCGATATCCGGTAAGATTGTTATCCGGTGTAAGCACAAAAAAGGTAGTTGGAGGAGTATATGAGATTCAGATATTAAGTCGTATGATAAGGATAATAGTATTAAGCAGGCTGCCGTTAGCTCAGCGTAATGCTGTATTGGCTTTTTTCAGTTTTGATCCTGAAAGTGTAAGGTTTGCATTGGCGAATTACAAATGGCATATGGATGATGGCAGTACAGTAATAAACCAATTATTAGAGAAGTATTCATTGGAGGGAATAGCTATGCCGTATACCATGGAACAGTTTCAAAAAGATTACATAAAGTCCCATATAGGAGTACTTAATCCTGAAGAAGTGCTTTCAAAGTTTAAGGCAGAGGAGAGGTTGAAAGGGTTGAAGGCAGAGGAGAGGTTGAAAGGGTTGAAGGCAGAGGAGAGGTTGAAAGGGCTGAAGGCAGAGGAGATTGAGTTTTATTTGGAGAAACTTAAGAAGAGGGAAAATTAGTTCTACCGAAGAACAGAAGAAGATCACATCCCCACATCCCGGGCTTTGGGGTCGGGCCGCGCTAACCAACTGATTTTTGAGGGAAAGTGCTAAAAAACAGGCTTTTTTTGGTGCTTGGGAACGACTTGCGGGACGTCCATAAATAAGGGGAATGGGGTCATTATGTTGTGAGTTTTGTATATACTTTTCTTTGAATATCGAAAATATATTTTCTTTGAATTTAATTCTTATACTTGAGTTGTCATCAGAATATAAAAGAAATTGTATGACAATTATAGTTCGTCGCAAATGAATTGATACCATTTTTTTAGTCTGATTCTTGAGCATCCAGCTTTATAGATGGCCATGTCAAGTATTAATTCATTTGCGACGAACTAGGGAAAGGCTGTGGGACGCTCATTAGTTTATAAGTTTCTCATCTCTTCGGTGTTTTCTGCGCCGTGTCTGGTGGTAGCGCATCATGAGTTCTTTAAAAATGAATGGCAGGCAGTGATCGAATTTGTCGAAAAGCTATCCTCATTTATATATCAATGCCATGAAAAGGGGTAGGCTATGGAATTAATAGCAAAAATATTTCAAAATGGTTGATCGCAAGCGGTTCGGATACCCAAAGCGTTTCGTTTTAAAGGAAATAAAGTAAACGACGCAATGGGGATCGGGCCACGGCAACATATTGAGATAATGAGGAATACGGGACGTCCATAAGTAAGTAAATAACTCATTCAACCAATTGGTATTTATGATTTTTAGTTGTTACTTTGGGCTAAATTTTTCCTCTTGATAAACAAACCAGAGGGGTCGTCATTAACGGCTAAAATAGGGTTGCAAAGATGAACATCGTTATGATAAAAAATATATAATATATATGGACGATTAACTACATTTTATCAACTCAGCAAAGGACCGGGATAAATGACCGAAATTTCCAATCCCCATGACCGGTTTTTCAAAGATGTGCTTTCGCGTAGAGAGGAGGCTGCACTGGATTTTGTGCTTTACTACCTGCCTGCGGACATTACAGTGCTTTTGGATATAGAATCGTTGGTGGTAAGCAAAGACTCTTTTGTAGATAAAGAGCTAAGAGAGCATTTTTCAGATATCATTTATCAGGTTGACCTCAAGCAGGGAGATTCTGCTTATATTTATCTGCTCTTTGAGCATAAGAGCTATTCAGATCCTCTGA
>Ga0255432_1061_pt1 | contig 18984 bp, 21 predicted proteins | sample ANMaggSeSYBR02I6_FD_182656 | JGI IMG/M metagenome (GOLD analysis project Ga0255432, IMG submission 182656) | Sediment cell enrichment communities from methane seep in Santa Monica Basin, California, United Staets - ANME aggregate JGI... | ecosystem: Environmental > Aquatic > Marine > Cold seeps >...
GACAGCTTTTCTGAATTGTTTGGTTATCGATGACGATGGATACCCAATAATTGATTATCTCGGTCAATCCTATTTGGACCTATTTGGGCAAGTTATTGATACCTCAGTTATCACAAAAGCACATAAGCAAGTCTTGAAATTTTGTGAAAAGTTTCAGTCAGAAAAAAACACTATATGCTTGCTTTTCGCTATGCATTGCTCAGGAATTACTTCAAAGACAGGCTGCACTTGTGGACTGAATTAATGTCTAAATAAGATGAAGAGAAAAAACAGGATGGATTGCGGAAACTGCCCCGCAACCAGTTAATTAAATGTTGGGATCCTAATTACAATTTGACAAACGATACCACATGCAGTATTGTTTAATCTATGAAAAATAATACAATCATTATGGATACAAATGTACTCTTTGCTGGTCTTTACTCGTCCACTGGGGCATCATTTCAAATACTTAGGCTAATTGATACTGGAAAGATAAAGCCTGTAATATCCACAACTTTGTTATTTGAATACGAAGATGTTTTAAAACGAGAACAAACAGAATTAAAATTATCGCATAAACAAGTAGATATGATCCTTGATAACATTTGTGCCCTCAGCAAATTTCAAGAAATCTATTTTTTATGGAGACCATACCTAAAAGATCCAAAAGATGATCATGTTCTTGAGGTTGCAGTGGCATCCAAAACAAAAATGATTGTCACCCACGACCTTAAAGATTTCAAAGGGGTTGAAAAATTTGGCATTAAAGCCATCCCACCAGGTAAATTTTTGGAGGTAATAAAATGAGTACTTTAAGCTTAAGGTTACCGAACTCAATTCATCGTCATATTAAAGAAATAGCCTTGCATGAAGGTGTTTCTATAAATCAATTTATTTCATCTGCTGTGTCTGAAAAGATATCAGCAATATCAACAGAAAATTATTTACTTCAAAGAGCAAATAGAGCGAACAGAGAAGATTTCAAGAAAATACTTAATAATGTGCCAAACAGAACACCATTGGCAGGTGACGAACTATAATAGATTGTCTTAAATATCAACAATATACATCCCTGTGCCAAATAAAAAAGAAAGGGTTGGAGCTATAAAGAACCAATCGCCAGAACCAGCCCAACAAAACGCTACAATAACGGGTGCAATACAAAAAAGTGACATAAATTATATCAAGTAATCGTTGAACCCGTATAATCAGCTTAATGTCAAATGTCGAACAAGGAATGTCGAATTACGAAGGAAGGTACTTAATAATTTCATTTTGCACGTTAAATAACCCAAAATAATTTAAAAAAACCATCCACACTTCGATATTCAATATTCCCTGTTCGACATTCATCATTCAATTGGCCCTTCTTGGCACCGAAATGGTTACGTTTAGTTCTATGTCACTTTTTTGTATTGCACCCTACAATAACTTTAGGCACTTATGTTCATAGGAGGTAAGGTTTGTCAAAAAAAATTCAACTTACGATCAACGGAAAAGTAACTGCAGTAAAACCTGATACCACTATCTTACAGGCAGCAGAAGAATTAGGGATAAAGATACCAACCCTTTGCTATCAAGAACACCTAAAGCCTTTGGGACGATGCCGTTTATGCATAGTTGAAATTGAAGGCCACGATCGTCTGGTTGCATCGTGTGTCGCAAAGGTCAAACAAGGAATGGTTATAGATACCAATTCTGAACGGGTCCGCCAGGCCCGTCAAAATAAAATAGAACTGATTCTGTCAAAACACTATGGAGACTGCGTAGCCCCATGCCACCTCACATGCCCGGCAAACGTGGATATCCAGGGATATCTTGCGCTGCTTGCAAACGGTCAATATCTGGAGGCATTAAAACTCGTTAAAGAACGCTGCCCAATGCCCCTGGTAATCGGAAGGATATGTCCCCATCCCTGTGAAACCGAATGCCGGCGACAAAGAGTTGACGAGCCTGTTTGTATTAACTTTGCAAAGCGTTTTCTTGGTGATTATGAACGAAATAATTATAAAAAATTAATTACATGCCTCCCCGAACCTTCAGGTTACAGGGTTGCCGTGGTTGGAGGAGGGCCGGCCGGATTGTCCGCAGCATATTATCTCAGGCAAAAAGGACATGAGGTAACTATATTTGAGGCCATGCCTGAATTAGGCGGACAATTACGATATGGAATCCCTGATTACCGCCTTCCAAGACACATACTTGATCTTGAAATAGAATCAATTCTGCAGATAGGGATTGAAGCGAAAACCAATGTGGCCCTGGAAAAAGATTTCACCTTTGACAGCCTGTTTGCAGAAGGTTACAGCGCGATTTTTTTAGGCATCGGGTGTTGGGGTTACCGCAACCTGAGAATACCAGGAGAAGAACTTCATGGCGTAATTGAAGGCACAAAATTCCTTACAGATGTTTCACTAAGAAAAAATGTCGAGATTGGAAACAGGGTGATTGTTATAGGCGGCGGCAATACCGCAATTGACGCAGCACGAACCGCTCTCCGACTGGGAGCAAAAAATGTCGCCATATACTATCGCAGATCAAGAGTAGAAATGCCGGCTCTTGCAGCAGAGGTTGATGCTGCAGAAGAGGAAGGAATCGAAATAAATATACTTGTCGCTCCTTCACGGCTTATTGGTGAAAATGGCAAGTTAAAGCAGATGGAATATATAAGTATGAGGCTTTGCGAAAAAGATTCCAGCGGAAGGTGCAGGCCGGCACCCATATCTGGTTCAGAAAAAACAGTTGATGCTGATACTGTAATAACTGCTATTGGCCAGGTACCTGAAATGTCTTGTTTGCAGAATGATGAAATTGGCCAAGAGTGCGAAACCACACGCTGGGGAACAATTGTTGCGCACACGGGAACTCTTCAAACAAATGTAGTAGGGGTCTTTACCGGAGGAGACGTCTTTACCGGCCCCAAGACAGTGGTGTCAGCTTTTAGTGCGGGCAGGCGAGCCGCTCACTCCATTGATCTGTTCCTGCGCAAAAAGCCTGTAAAATCTCCTGAAATGCCTTTTAACATAAGCAAAGGGCCCCTTGATAAAGTCGATTTACAAAACTTCGTCGGTGTTGCAAAGAAAGCAAGGGCAAAAATGCCGGAACTTCCTGCCGGCGCCCGGCACAATAACTTTGAAGAAGTAGATTTGGGGTTTTCAGAAGAAACTGCCGTCCAGGAGGCAAAGAGATGTCTTTCATGCGGATGTATTGATGCCTTTGAATGCGAATTGAGAAAATATGCCACAGAGTATGGGGTAGATATTTCAAACATTGAAATCTGGCAGGAGAAAAAGTTTGAAATAGACGAAACTCATCCTTACATCATAGTTGATCCGAACAAATGCATCAACTGCAGGCGATGCATGCGTAATTGCTCTGAATACCAGTGTTCAGATGCAATCAAGTTAGAACCACTTGAATATGATCAAAAAGGCAAGGCGACATTTTTCGGACCTGTAATCAACGACAATTGTGTTTCATGCGGTTTATGCGTGAGCAACTGTCCCACAGGCGCCCTTATTGAAAAAACAAAAAAACAACCAGGCCCTTTCCATCTTGAAACCACTTCAACCACTTGTTCTGTATGCGGCTGCGGATGTAATTTGATATTAAACCATATTGGCAATGATCTGGTCAAAATAACATCAGATCTGAAAAAAAAGCCGAATTACGGCCATCTCTGTATTGATGGAAAGTTCAGATATAAAGATACAAATGGAAGAAAAAGGCTGGATAAGCCCCTGATCAAACAAAACGGGCAATTTATTCCTGTAGAATGGGATGAGGCGATTTCCCATGTTGTTCAGCGGCTCAAAACGCTTCAAAAAACATATGGCCCTGAATCTTTTGCAGGGATTGCAACACCAGCTTGCACAAATGAAGAAGCATATCTGTTTCAGAAATTTTTAAGAACTGTACTTAAAACTTCAAATATCGATTTTTTCAATAGCCCGTCTGAAATAGATATTTCCCCTGAATTTATTTCGCTGTTTTCGACTACGTCTGAATATAGAACTATTGAAACCGCAAAACAGATTCTTATCACCTCTGATAATCCAGTTGCTCAATATCCAATAATCGATGCGCTTGTCAGACGCGCTCAAAGAAAGAACAAAGCGACAGTCGCTTTTGTGGATGACACATTCCCTGATATTTCAGATGAGTTACCGACTGCTTTTCTTTATTCAAAGGAAATCTTTAAGTGGGATGCAAATCAGCTTGAACAACTCCTTTCAATGTCTGGACAGGGATTTTTGCATCTTTTTCCACTGCTTTTTAAATCAAATGGTCTTGGCTTGTTTAATATGGGCGTTTCACCAAACTTCTTCCCCGGACAAAAGCTGGCAAATGATATTGAGGAACGCAAAAAATTAGAAAATGCCTGGAAAACAAATATGCCTGAGCAGCCAGGATTATCATTTGGCAAAATACTGGAAAAAACTCTTACAGAGGATATTCGTGTAATTTATTTGATGGGAGACATTCCTGAAGATATTGAACATGATCAGACCATAAAAAACTCTTTTTCTAAAGCTGAACTCTTTATAGCTCAATCACCTTATCGTTCACGATTATTGTCCGCCGCAGAAGTAATTCTGCCCCCACTTCCAATTGAAGAGTCAGAGGGAACAATAACAAATATCGAAGGTAGAATAAGTCCGTTATCTATTCCAGTTTCTATGCGGGGGCAAAATAAACAGGGAAGAGAAATAATTGCACAGATTTCAAAGCTAATGGGTTATCCGATGACTTTAAACGGTTTGGATGAAATGTAAGCGTTCACGGAACATTGAAAATAGAAATTGGAAGTTGGAAATTTGGCCTTTATGCTTTTGTACTGTTTTTCCCAATTTCTACTTTCCAATTTCAAGTTTAAAGCCGTTAACGGTTACGATGAAATAAACAGAGAGATTAATTGATCACTGATTTTTTCTGATCCCCGATCCCTGACCCCCGTGAACCGTTACAAGATGCCGCAATATACTTTTTATAACTCTTTGAAATGAAAAAGATATATCATTCAATTCTTCCGGGAAAAGATATTTTTCCGACCTTACATCAGAAACATCATCTCCTTCTATCTGAATATCCCTTAACTTGCATCCATTAATGCCGTATTTCCTGGCAGCTTTCAACAACGGCACCCTGTCCGGATTTATATTGAATACATCACAAATAACCCTGTCAATGCTTATGCAGTTTATCCCGGCAAAGAGAAGACCGGCACGTCTTACAGGCCCGCCGCGAGGACCTTTCTTTTCCATAATATCTATAGCATCCACAATGGTAAAGCATGGACGCACCTGCTCGTAAATGGCAAGAAGCATTAATGAAAATTTTTCGTGGCCGGCATGGGCTTTAAAATGTCTCCAAGCCTTAAGCTTCCCGGAAACCAGACCGAAAAGATTTTTAACCGCTCCTGAAAAAAGCATCTGGCTGTGGGCTTTAAGCTTTGGGATATTAATTATTTTATCAAAATCTCTGACTGTATCAGTTATTCGTATTTTATCATTAAACGATCTGTTTGCCCTGAAAGATACAACAGGAATATTGTCTTTTTTAAGCAAAGGCAGCAACCCGCAAGCTGCAGCAACCTGATGGACACTCCCGAATGCCGGACTGTCTCCAACCAACGGCAAACCTCCGGCCGTCTTAACTATATCTGCCACAGCTTTTACAACAAAGGGATGAGTTGTAATGCCTGACCTTGCAGTATCTTTTACCAGCAGATTCGGTTTTAGCAGGATCTTTTCGCCCTTATTTACAAGTGATTCAATCCCGCCAAAATATGAAAATGCTCTTTCGATATTTTTGGTAAGATATAGTTTGTCATAGTCAGGACATTTTATTATTACTACCCTGTTCATTTTATCAGTATGTATAAGATCCATCAGCTTGATTTCTTAAGTGGAAAATATTACGAATTCAGCAATGTGTAATTAGGAATATAATGTCTGATAAGATATATGAAAGCAACCTCAAAATCTTGATATTTTGTAACAATTTAGCCTTTTGAAAAAGAATCTGACAGGATAACAGGATAAACAAGATTTGTAAGCGTTCACGGAACATTGAAATTAGAAACTAGAAACTAGAAATTTGGCCTTCATGCTTTTGTACTGTTCTTCCCAATTTCCAATTTCAAGTTTCAAGCCGTGAACGGCTACAATAATTTAAATCCTGAATATCTTGTAAATCCTGTCCAAAAAAATAATACTTAAAAGCGCTAAAGTGTTACGATATTTCTAACCGTTAATGCTACACGACATTGATTTGGAGTTAAAAATGAAATTATTTGACAGCCACTGCCATCTTGATGACCGCGTATATGATAAAGATATTGATGAGGTAATAAAACGCGCAAATGAAGCTGGTGTTTCCGCAATTATGATAGTTGGAACAAACAAGGATTCCTCCAATAGAGCTGTAGATCTGGCAAAATCCCATAGTGGTTTGTATGCCTCAGTAGGTATTCATCCACACGATGCAAAAAACTGTTCAGAACAAGTTCTTTCAAATCTAATCAAACTTGCCAAAAACAAAAAAGTTCGGGCATGGGGAGAAATCGGCCTTGACTTTAACCGAATGTATTCTCCAAAAAAAAATCAGGAAAAATGGTTTGTTAGGCAGCTTGAAAGCGCCGACGCATTAGACCTTCCGGTTATTTTTCATGAAAGGGACAGCAATGGCAGACTTCTTGAAATTCTCAAAGAAAAACATAGAGAGGGAAGAAAAGGGGTCATTCACTGTTTCAGCGGAAACAAATTAGAATTATATCAATACATGGAGCTTGGTTTTTACATCGGTATAACCGGAATATTAACAATAAAAGGTCGAGGCGCAAAACTCAGAAAGCTTGCTCCCCTTATTCCAGCAGATCGCATACTTGTCGAGACAGATGCGCCATATCTTACACCGGCGCCTGAAAAAAATCGTACTAAACGCAATGAACCGGCATTTGTTAAATCAGTTCTTATTAAACTGGCAGAAACAAGAAAAGAAGATCCGGAATATCTTTCTGATATCATATGGAAAAACACCTGCAAATTATATAACCTGCACAAATTTATATGAATAGTTTCAATATGTTTACTGTCAAAAAAGGGTTGACTGCCAATCTGCCTTAACTTACTCTGAAGTAAGAAAATAGATAGTAGTAAGGAGAAAGATTCCTATGGCATTAGCGACACTCACAAGCAAAGGGCAAGTAACGATTCCGAAAGCAGTTCGAAATTCTCTTGATCTACACGCAGGAGACAAGATTGAATTTGTGATCACTGAAACTAAAAAAGCGCTTCTTAGGCCGGTCACCAAGAAGGTCGATGATGTATTCGGCAGGTTACACAAGCTGGGGAGGAAACCCATTTCTATTGAGAAAATGGACTATGGGATAAGGCAGAAGATGCAGGATAGTTTCAAATGAAAGCTTTGGATACTAATGTGCTGGTTCGCTTCCTCACTTTGTCTCTTCGGTGTTAATCACCGCAATAAAATAAACAGAAAAGACGGAGTACTAGGAAACTCGGAGATGATGTCTGTTAACCACTAAGTCCGCGGTTCGAGTCCGTGCTGGGGAGCCAAAAAATATAGATAAATAATTTGGAGGGAGTCATAATGACTGCTTTGAAATTAAATTACGATGTTTTTACGTTGGACAACAGGCAGCTAATTCCAGCCGGAACTGTAGTTTCAGATGATATTCTTGAGGAATTAATTTCGACGCATGAAAGTCCTTCCACTAAAACCTTTCCTTTTTTAAGATACGGTACAATAAAAGATAATATGTTATTATTTTTCTCCAAACCTCCATATAATACTATTTTTGCTGATAAAAAACAAACGGCAAGCCTCCTTGATCTTATGGAGCAGGTCGATGTGCCGTATCCAATATTAGAAATAATGGACTATTTCAAACTGCATGATTTTTACACATATCGCCATTTTTTAATGGTTTTTGCGCTTTTAACTCTTTTAGCCCGGAATTTTATGGAGAATCATAATGATATACGGAAAGAAGTTTTGGCAGGCCCGACCCATGACTTAGGAAAACTCTGCGTTCCTTTAAGCATTCTGAAAAAAACTGATCCGCTGACCAGGTCGGAACGTCTATTTTTGGAGCATCATTCTATAGCAGGCTATGTGCTTCTCGGCTACTACCTTCAGGATAGTAAAACTTTTGCATCAAAGGCAGCCAGAGATCACCATGAAAGAAACGACGGCTCAGGTTATCCTTGCGGCACTCATCTTAAAGACCGTATGGTTGAAATTGTTGTTGTAAGCGATGTTTATGATGCCTTGCTCTCGCCAAGACCTTACCGGAAGATTTCATATGAAAACCGGACAGCTTTGGAAGAAATCACAGCGATGGCGGAAAAAGGTAAATTAAGCTGGGAAATAGTGCAGGCTCTTGTGGCTGCCAATCGCAAGGATCGGCCTCATTACAGCGAGTGTACACTATCTTTGGAGAAAAGAGGTACTCCCCCGCCTGATAACGTATATGGCATTATTGTGGACGAGTAAGAAGGATAAAAAATTTATTAAATTTTAAGATAATTTTTAATTCCCTCAATATGCTTTTCTGCATGATCATAATTGCTGGTATTAGACAGTATCATAAGGTGTTTAGATGCATCAATCGGAGATTCACCCCTGCTGTCTAAAAGCATTTTATACCAATTTGGCAAATTTTCATTGTAGCTCGCAGAAAGTTCAACGGAATTCTGTCTGTTTGCTTTACTCCATTCTTTCATCTGCGACTTTATTTTTTCACCAATATCTTTATTGTTTTTCGATTTATAATAATATTTAATGGTTAACGCTACTTTATTTTTTATCTTCCGGTATCCTAAAATTGGGCGTACCCAGAATTGTATTATTATATACCCCAAAGATCCTGTGATAAAACTGATTATTACTACAAAATATATAGGTTCCATGTATACTCCTCTTGTTGGTAACGGTTCAGGGGGTTTACTTTAAATTGAGAACTTGAAAATTATAACTATAAAATCTTGCGCCTGTTTTCAAAATAAAGTAACAAGGCTTATGTGTCAATCAAGAATAAAAAGATCCAAATGCAATGTGTTTTTACTTATGTGAAACCATCCCGCATATCGGCAAAGGCTCCAAGAGAGAAACGGTGAAAATTGAAGAACACATAAAATACTGGCTTGATTCTGCAAACAATGATTTGGATGCAGCAAATAGTCTTTTTTCATCTGAAAAATACGATTGGTGCTTATTTGTAGGCCATTTGGTGTTGGAAAAGACTCTAAAGGCATTTTATGTTCTCAATAATGAGAATGCAATCCCACCTAAAACGCACAATCTCTTAAAATTAGCCGATTCTGCAAACATAGAACTATCAAAAGAACAAATTATTTTTTTGGATGAGGTTAGGAACGGGGACGAAATAACTTCCCCAAGTAGGCGCATAGATTTGGGTCAGATTTGTTCGATCTTAAATCACAAAAGTTGATAGAATAGCAGGCTATTTTGATATTTTTGGGATTTAAGATCGGGCAAAGATGGCTTGAAGCTGTGATGGATAGTTGGGGAAGTTATTTCGTCCCCGTTCCTTAACGACTTTAATCTTGAGGTGAGGTATCCTGAATACAAACGTGAGTTTTATAAACTTTGTACAAAAGAATTTGCAGAAAAATATTTTCATGAAATAGAGGAATTTGCATTATGGCTAAAATCCCGGATACAATAATAAATGAAGTTAAGGATTATATTGATATCCTTAATAAAAATGGCTTTCTAATTAAGCAGGCTGTGTTATTTGGAAGTTATGTTAATGGAAATTATAATAAGTGGAGTGATATTGATATTGCACTTGTTTCAGATAAATTTGAGGGCATACGTTTTAATGATAGAAAAAAGATTAGGCGATACAAATTTGAAGTAAGTGCAGATATTGAACCATTGCCTTATACCCCCAACGATTTTTCAACAAACGATCCTTTTGTAAAAAAAATAATAGAAACAGGTGTAAGAATTGTTTAATTACTGCAAAGGATTATTGATTGTAGAAAAAAATGATGATTTGTTCCATCAAGAAATGCAATCAGTGCCAGGGGCATACAATGACCGGGCTCAGCGCAAGGCGTGAATCTGCATTAAGGTTAAAATTAATGATAACTTTATGAATCTTATAAAAAATCATATCGCGGCAATAATAATCATCGCATTTTTCATAAGTCCATCTATCTGCTTTTCCTCTTATCTTATTGAGTTAAAAAACGGTTCTACATTTATAACTAATCATTATTGGGAAGAGGGAAGGCAGGTTAAGTTTTACTGTCGTGATGGAGTTGTGGGGATTGAAAAAGAATTTGTCAGGGAAATCAGGGAGTCTGATATTCCGATTATTGAACATCATGAAGAACAGCACAAACCGAATACGACTGCTGCCGACTCTACAGACGAAGTTGAAGAGAAGGAAGCATCAAAAAAAACATTTGATAATGAAATTGATTATAAGAATGAACAGATGTCCTTGAAATCACAATTGAAAGAAGGGCTTTCACGTTACAAAAGAGCAAAGGAACGTGACGACAAAGAGATGGTGGATACAGAATATCGAAAAGTGTCAAAGATATCTGCTGAACTTGAGCATTTGAAAAAAGAGGTTAGAATAAAAAATAATGGAACGCTTCCCGAATGGTGGAATTAACTCGAATACAAAGCAACAGGCTACAGCAGAATTATTTATACCATTTTGTGTAATACAGTCAGTTGATTATCAAAATTGTGATTATAGATTTTTCCATGATATGACTTCAAAACCAGCCACTTCCCCGCTGCCAAGATCGTTTAGATGCTCATCATAATGGATATTGCCCTGCCCTTTCATATCGACAGTCTTACAAATAATTGATCCAAAAATATCAGCCTGTCCCAAAAGTTTAAAATCCGCCTTTGGAGCGTAAATTGCGCCATAAAAGGCTGTTTGTCCGGAAAAATGTACATCTTTACAGTCGTCAGTTCCATAAACAATAAGATTTTCCGGTTTGGCGTTTTGATTTACGATACTCCGCCCGGCCATATGTGTGGTTCCTGAAGCATAAATCGTCAATGAACTTCCTACAGGGATATCTATCTTTGCCTGTCCTGAAATGTGTATGTCGCCATCCACATAAAGCACTACATCTCCGCTTATTGTTATTATGTTCTGGGAAGCAATCTTGATGCTATCGACTCGGGTGTCGACACTGATTGTTTGGCTGCTTGAAATAGCACCTATAGAAATTTCATGCCCTGGATCAGTAACCGAATGCATAAGGAATGGCTCGGACAATACAGTTTTAGAACCAGTAATCTTTCCCCACTTTTGGGAGGTGATTACAGTATTCGGATCGCCTCCTGTTCCCACTATGGCATCTCCGTAGATACTTCCGTTACCTACACCTAACTTACCGGCATCTGTAGAATTTGTTCCCACATCACCATTTTGCATGTTTCCTTCCTTTGTCCAGGGGTCAACTGAGGAATCATAGCTGTCCGTATAGGCATTCCCACCACGAATTATAGCCCATTCATCTCCAAAGGCTGCATAGCTGAATGGAGAAAAATATTGAGGATCAAGAACCACCTCAATTTCTGCACTTGCCCCTGTGGAAGTAATTGCAGTTGATACTATTTTTCTCCTGTTATTACCTGAAGCTGTATCCGGATTTTCTATTGTAACAGTGTAATTGCCGGTGCTTAACGTTGTTGGGTTTATGAGAGTTTGAGATGCTGTATAGTCATTCCAATCTGATATATTCTGTTTAAGAAATCCCTGGGCATGATTTATCCCTGCCTCCGCTAAATAGAACGTTTGCACACTGCTTTTGTAATTGCTGCCGATTTTAAGGTCCGTTGTTGTTACTATAACGGCCGTGGTTCCCAGAATTGTTATAATAGCCAAAAACATAAGGCCCAAAGGAAGAACAAATCCTTTTTCATTTATATATATTAAATTTGACATTCCAGGCTCCTTTGTTAAAATTGTAACCAACTGCTAAAAAGCAAGATGTCTTGGCGTTATCAGAGAAGTTAAGGTGTATGTTCTGTTTATTGATTTCATACCTAACTATTTGAATTTGTCAAATGATAAAACATAAGTCAATTGCTTTGGAGAATGGGCTACCAACTTAAAACGGGACATTTTTCGCCATTTTGACTCTATGGCAATTCCACAATCAAACAAAAACAAGAGGTTGCTAACTGATTGAATTTATAGACTGTCCCGCCTTACGTTGGTAGCCGGAGAATGTAATGAAAAAGTTTATTTTGTTAATCGCAACTATCGCCTTTTTCATATGTCCATGTATCTGTTTTTCCTCTTATCTTATTGAGTTAAACAACGGCTCTACATTTATAACTAATCACCATTGGAAGGAGGGGCCGCAGATAAAATTCTACTGCTACGGTGGAGTTGTGGGGATTGAAAAAAAATTTGTCAAAGCGATAAGAGAATCGGATATGGTATATAAAGAGGAAATAGATTCTAAACAAGACGGTGTTGATCCCAAAAGTAAAATCAACAAAAAATCAGTCATTACAACAATAGAAAAAAAAGAGAATGGAACAGTAGATCTGAAATACTATAAGGAAAAAAAGGTAGCGCTGGAGGCTGAACTAAAAAGAAGCTTGGATAAATTGCGAGAAGCTACTAAAAATAAAGATTCACAAGCCAAGAAAAAAGCAAGGGACGAAGTGAAAAAGATTTCCGCAAAGATGTATGAGCTTACTGGTGAGTTGATAAAAAAGAACAATGGAAAGATGCCCGAAGGCTGGTGGGAGAAAAAATAGATCGCCGGACTCCGGATAGCGGTCTATTTTTCATTTCTTCCTTCCTACGTGTACTTAAATAGTGTCTGAACGGAAACTATCCAAAGGACTCTATCAACAATTAATTGTCAAAAATCATCTTTCCAGGAAAGGACATCTATTGTAAAGTTGTTGGGAGATAGATATTTATCCTTTATAGCTACGTCAAAGTAGAACTCTCCCGAATTGTTAATTGTTGCCGTATTTCCCCAGATCAAACCGTAAACGCCAGCGCTATTATTCATTTCCACATGGGCGTTCGGAGCGTAAACCATTCCCTTAAAAGCAGTCGAGTGTTTGAAAGTAATATCCTGAGAGGAATTTGAAAAAATTGAAAAGTCAGTTGGTTGTGACAAGTTATTAAAGGCAGATCCGTTTTTTGATTCAATTTCTCCTTCTTCCGCGTCAAGGGTTCCGCTGAGATAGATATTAACTGGTCCGGAAGTTGCGTCTATCTCAAGAGTTGAACTATTCTTCAGGATAATGTCTGTAATGTAATAGTCGCCTGCCGTCAGCGTCAATGTTTCTCCGTTGCCGAGGTTTATTGCTGTGGCTCCTTCAAGTGGAGAGCCGTCATCGGCGGTGCCGTTATCATTGTTGGCGATAATGTCAATGAACTTATTGTAGAGTTCGGATGGTGGATCTGAATCGTTAGCTCCCAGCGGATCCGGATCAACGCGTCCTACAGTGTCGGAGGTGCCTGTGACGATAGGTGTTCCTGTATCTGTCCATATGGCATCAATCGGCGGATCGGAGCTGTCTGCTCCCAGGCCAAGATCGCCGTCGATATATGTATCCATCTTGGTGATAAGCTGTGTATTGCTGCCAATATCAGCTTCTCCAGTGGATGCATCGGGAAAGATTACGTCGGGGAAGTTTATTGGATCTGGGATAGGTGTCTCACTGGAATCATAACTATAAATCTTGGCATCCGCTTTTAGATCCAGCGTTCCATTGGTGAACAGGCCGAAATCAAAGAGGCTCTTTTGCTCAGTAGAGAAAACAACTTCAATAACAGTTTCTGAATTATTGGGTCCATGCCCCGTGACCTTGAAACTGTACTGGTCGTTTTCCAGTGATGTTAACTCGGTTGGAACGGTGAAAAAAAATTCACTTGGTGTAGAATAGTTCAGAGATATTGGATTTCCCGTCAAATCAACAGTTTCGGAGTCCGAATCGTCCAAATCAATGGCCAGTTTCTTCAGTACGTACTGGGCACCGGCCTCGGCATCGTAGAATGCCTGCTCACTGGCTTTGTAATTGCTGCCGATTTTAAGGTCTGTTGTTGTTACTATAACAGCCGTGGTTCCCAGAATTGATATAATAGCCAGAAACATAAGGCCAAGGGGAAGAACCATTCCTTTTTCATTGCTTAGGAACGGGGACGAAATATCTTTCCCAAGCAGGCACATAGATTTGGGCCAAATTTGTTTTTTTATCTTCATGGTAAATTTACCCCCCTTTATAAATTAAGGTTCTAAATTAAAGGTTCCTTGGGGTTATAACAGATGTCAGTTTATATGTTCTATAATGACCATATGTCGGATCAGTATAATCAGGGTCGGGTTTAGATGTTCTGGCGATTAAGGATACATTAATAGAATTACCTGACTGAGAAATTTGTAAATCTTCGATATTTTCGGCAAGCGGTTGATTGTTTCTTCGTAAAGTAGTTCCATCAAGCTCATAAGTAATTTGTTCTACGGTCAGGACACTGCTTCCTACACTATAAGAATTTGTCAAACCAGCGCTGAGATTAATTGTATCAGGTTCACCTGTTGTATCAAAGCCGGTAGCTCGAATAAAAGCCGTAGCTATACCATCCGATATGTAGATATAATCAGTAGTTGCCACGTAATCATCGCTATCATTCAAATTGACAGAAATTGATATATCACCTGCATCTGCATCGGTAGCAACAGTTGTTACAATATCACTATCAATATCACATAAAAAAGTAATCGTATTGTTGCCTTGATTAGTAATGGCATTACCAACAACCATATACCCAGCCATCCTGATTTCACGAGTCATCATATCCATAGCAGCTCTTGCGTTCTGCACCATTTCGACAACCTGTTCCTGAACGTCATAAATTTTGCGCTGCATAAGGAAAGTACTCGACAATGCCGTCAGGATAATCAGGCCTATTGTCATGGTAATCAGCAGTTCTATTAGTGTAAAACCGCTCTCTTTATTTTTAGACGAATAATACAATGGCCTTACTCCGCAAGAATTGTCTGTAATTCAACCTGACTGCTATCGGAATCCCAATATACGGTAACGGTTATCTTCTTCATGCCCGCTGATGGATTGGCAAGAGCTACATCTGTGATTCTTTTGTATAAAGGAAAATTTACTCCACCATAGGGTTCTTCCCCGGCTTCAGCACCAGCGTACCCAGCCCCTTTGATCTCTTCCATCTTATCCTGCGCCAAAACCGTTGCAGTAGTAATCCTGTTGCTTAGCTTATTGCTGTTAATTATCCCTGTTATCAGAGCTGCTGTCCCAAGCAGTCCTACTGACAGAATAACCATGGCAACCAGAACTTCTATCAGGGTAAAACCACTATTGTTGGCGATTTTGTTCATTTTTTATCCCTCTAAATTATTTTCAGGCCATTGCAGAGCTATGGTGTATCATCTATCTTTACACGCCCTGTTATGGCAACTTTCACGTACTTTGAGCCAGCCGAATTGGTTAGAGTTATAGTAGTTCCATAAGCAGTTCCTCTGGGACGGAAAATCGGATCAGCAGTTACATTACTGAAGGTAACATCGGAATATTCACTTTGAATATCTTTTGTTTGAGTCCATTCCCCGACGTCGATATTACCATCATTATTATCATCGTCTAGTATCGTATACTCATGATTATTAATAGAGATGTCAAATAATACCTTAAAGTCGTTGTTTTGACTCACCGCCTGCATCCTCGCCGCCATCAAATCTCCCATTACCTGCCTGGCCGCTCCGTTTAACCGGTGTTTTGGCATGTAAGAGAGAAAGTTGGGAATGGCAATACCAGCAAAAATCCCCATAATAGCAATAACAATCATCATTTCAATTAAAGTAAAGCCCGATTGTTTATTGTGAAGCGACATAAAGTATCCTTGACGCGGTTATAACTGTGTTTTTGTCAAATAATCTCAATTTGTGGCGGTACGCAGTGTCCTGTCATGCGTGAAATATCGTATCAGGCACTCGTCATTCCCGCGAAGGCGGGAATCCAGTATTTCTGACTACTTCGGTGCTTCTGGATTCCCGCTTCCACGGGAATGACGGCCAGATTTGCGACACTACATAGATGACAGGACAGTAGTATATCCTGCATTTTGCTTATAGTGTTTATTAGTTAATACAAATTCTATGCCATTCCGGCATTTTCAATAAAAATTGCTGATAATTAACAGATAAAATCTGTATCATTCTATATATCAACTCGAAATAATTAGCAATAAATTAAAACCCAATTGTTAATAAATATATTTTATCATGGAATTAAAGCTGTTGCTTTAAGATAAATTATATCTTAGCTATTAAATATTTTAATAGTACTATTAAAATATTTAATAGCTTGCACGGGGTTTGATAGAGGTTTGGGGAGCGCGGATAAAGTCCACGGCATTTTGAAAAATTCGTAATCCTATCGTGGGGCTTATCTCAAATGCCTTGCCCTGGCGTTTAAGCTCTTCCTTTTGGCGGGTCCAGTTTGGATGGTTCGTTGGATGATTGTAGGCTTCAGGATGGGGCATAAGGCCGAAAATTCTGCCGGTTGGGTCACATATTCCTGCTATATCAAGTACTGAACCATTTGGATTGTATGGGAAAGCGCTGTTTGCAAGTTCTCCGTCCGGCATGGAATACTGAATTACAACCTGGTTACTATTTACAAGATGCTCTATGGTGGACTTATCTGAATAAAATTTTCCTTCCCCGTGTCTGATGGGGAGTTCCAGGCAGTCCATGCCCTTTGTAAATATACAGGGTGATGCGGAATTTACTGTCAGGTTTACCCAGTCATCCCTGAAATTTCCGCAATCGTTAAATGTAAGCGCTACTGACCGCACACTGTAATCATGGTTAAAACCAGGTAAAAGCCCGAGGTTCACAAGAGTCTGAAATCCATTGCATATCCCAAGTACAAGGTTGCCATTATCGATAAACCCTTTCAGTTTTTCTCCAAGATTTGTTTTAAGGCGTACAGCCTGAATAACGCCTGCGCCATGATCGTCTCCCCAACTGAACCCTCCGACAAAAACCATGATTTGAAAATCTTCAAGCTTTACTTCTCCATTAATAAGAGAATTTATATGAACTCTGGTAGCTTTTGCTCCTGCCAGTTCAAAGGCATAGGCTGTTTCATGATCACAATTCAAGCCGTATCCGGCAAGTACAAGTGCATTTACTTTGCTCATATTGACTTCTCCGCTTTAACACTTATCAAACAAAAATAGTTTCAATTTGTTTAATAATTTCAGGAAACTCTTTTTTCGCAGCTTCCCATACAATGCTAAGGTTGACTCCGAAATAGTGATGTATCAGTTTATCCCTCATGTCTCCCATATTTTTCCAAGGTATTTCAGGGTATCTGTTCCTTAGCTCTTCGGAGATATTTTTTGTTGCTTCACCAATAATTTCGATGTTACGAATAACAGCGTCCTGAGTTTTTATGTCTTCAAGAAACTGTTCGTAAGTCATCTTTTCTACATATAAAACTGTTCTTTTTACAGCTTCATTGATATGACTAAGGAAATCCTTATCTTTTCTTTCAGACATAAATTATATTTTTTTCAATAGATTCAACAATTTTTTGAACTCTTATACTTTTTATACCTTCAGGAGTCAGAACATCGGTTTTTTTGCCTAATATTTTTTCAAGATATTCTGTAAACTCTATAAACTTCAGTCCTATCGGTTTTTCAAACTCTGCTACAATGTCTATATCACTATCCTCTGTCTGTTCTTCTTTTGCATAAGAACCAAAAAGACCTATTCTTCTGATTCCGTATTTGGAAACAAGGTACGGGTATTTCTTTCTTAGTATCTCTGTAACTTTTTCTCTGGTCAGCATTATCCCTGAACCGTTCCCTTTCAACAAAGGTCTTTAAAAGGTTTTTTCCATGCGGCTTTAAGATCATTCACAGGAACTGAAATAATAACTCTGCCGCCAATACCCTTTACAACAAAATCCGGTTCTCCGGTTATTTTTCCTATGCAGGCACATGGAGTATCTTTGAAAATATCCTCAAAAACTTCCCTGTTCTTAGGGTCAATAGTTACAATAAATCGTCCGGCAGATTCGGAAAATAATATTTTGTCATTACGATCAATATTATCCACCGGCACATTTGCAAGATCAACTTCCATGCCAAGGTTGCCGCCCATTGCCGTCAAAGCAAGATGAATTCCCAGACCGCCGCGGTATATACCATGTGCGGATGCCGGAATTTCTCTGCCGACGGCATGGCCAAGAGCCTTGTAAACAGGTGCAAACTGATCAGGCATAACCCTGGGAACATTAAGGCCGGTATATCCAAAATGCTCGTAGTACTCAGATCCCCCTAACTCGTTTCTGGTGGTGCCGAGAATATAAACCAGATCCCCCGGCATTTTACTGTCCATTGTAATGCATTTAGTTATATCATCTATGACAGACGTTGCTGAGAACTGGAAAGTCTCAAGTGCGGAGACTTTATGCGTTTCATCATAACGGCCGGGAAGATAACCATCAACATACATACTGTCTTTGCCTGAAAGAAGTGGGATTTCATATGCCAGGCAAATATCCCGAAGAGCACGGCATGAACGGACCAGTTGTGCGGCTTTGAATTTGCCGTCAGGATTGTTTTCTGAATCGTATTGAATATTCGGCCAGCAGAAATTATCCACGCCGCCTATATGTTGTTCAAAATTCGCCCCAACAGCTATGAGTCGGCGCACGGCTTCGTCAATGGTACAGCTTGTCATATGATAGGCATCAATAAGTGAGTAAGTGGGCAGCAGAGCCTGGGAAAAAGCAAGACCTTTGTTAGAATCAAGCACCGGCCTTAAAACAACTGCATCAGTGTTAACGTCTCGACCGACGCCGACCAGAGGTTTTATTACGCTTGTACCCTGAACTTCATGGTCATACTGCCTGGTAATCCATTCTTTGGAGCATATATTGGGACGCGCAAGAATA
>Ga0255432_1068_pt1 | contig 18970 bp, 13 predicted proteins | sample ANMaggSeSYBR02I6_FD_182656 | JGI IMG/M metagenome (GOLD analysis project Ga0255432, IMG submission 182656) | Sediment cell enrichment communities from methane seep in Santa Monica Basin, California, United Staets - ANME aggregate JGI... | ecosystem: Environmental > Aquatic > Marine > Cold seeps >...
TGCAATCACAGGTTACAATCAAAACTTTGTATAAAATGAAGGAAAAGAGTGAAAAAATTGTTGCCCTTACAGCCTATGATTTTCCATTTGCCAGGATGGTTGATGAGTCTGGAGTGCACCTGATACTTGTGGGAGATTCATTGGGAATGGTGGTTCAGGGAGAATCAAGCACACTGCCTGTTACAATGGATGAAATGGTATATCATACCCGTATTGTATCCAAAGCCGTCCGGAACGCGATGATTATAGGCGATATGCCTTTTATGTCTTACCAGCCAGGCAAGGGGCATGCGATTGCTAATGCAGGAAGGTTTCTTAAAGAAGCTGGAGCGGCGGCGGTTAAACTTGAAGGAGGCGCAGCGGTCAGCGAAATAATTAAAGCAATAGCAGAAGTAGGGATTCCTGTGATGGCACATATCGGCCTTACTCCTCAGTCTGTTCATCAAATGGGAGGCTACAAGGTTCAGCGTGATGAAGAACGGCTGATGTCAGATGCTCTTAAAGTAGAAGCGGCAGGAGCATTCTCTGTTGTTTTAGAAGGAATTCCATCTGAAATTTCTGAAAAGATAACAAAAGCCCTGACAATTCCGACCATCGGGATTGGTGCAGGCCCGCATTGTGACGGACAGATCCTTGTTCTTCACGATCTCCTTGGATTAAATGAAAGGCATGTCCCGAAATTTGTTAAGCAATACGCCAGGCTTGTTGATGAAGCTAAAAAGGGGATAAAACAATATGTGGAAGAAGTACAGGCAGGTAAATTCCCCGGCAAAGAACATTGTTATTAAGGAACGGTTTACAGTTTACAGTTCACGGTTCACGGTTGAAAAAAACAGAAAGTAGAGGAGAATTATGGGGTCCTCTTTTGAAGATAAAGAATTAATTCAAGAGTTGAAATCAATATCCAAAATGTTTCAATCGTTGCATAGCTCATTGAAAAAACCGTAAACCGTGAACCGTAAACCGTTATTATTGATTCCCAAAATTGTTCTGTGCGCCGCAGTCAGGGCACTGCCAGGTTATTCCATTACATGACATTGCCCCGACATTTTCATACATGCAGTCCTGACAAATTGCAAAGCCGCACCTGCATGTCCAGAAAAAGGGGGCTTTATTGCCGCAGCAATGGCAGTTTGTTGGCTTTGTTCGGAGCCGTCTTTCCCGGTATTTCAATTTAGTTGAAGAGTCTGTCATGTTCCACACTTATGCAATTGTTCATTACAACATCTATACCTGCTTTTGTCAGTAATTCTGCAGCTTCATGATTTTCTATATTAAGCTGCATCCAGAAAACTTTTGGCTTGATTCGAATAGCTTCATGTGCATGCGGCATTATCTGAGAGGGGTTTCTAAATACATTAACAATATCTACAGGCTCCTTAATATCTTCTATTGATGAATATGCTTTTTCTCCAAGAATCTCCTTCTGCTTGGGTCGTACTGGAATAATTTTATAGCCTTGTTCTTTAAGATACTTGGCAACAATATAGGAGTCTCTTTCCGGTTTAGGGCTCAGACCTAAAACCGCTATGGTTTTTGAATCTGCCAGAATATGTTTTATTTCACTGTCTTCAGTGATTATTTTGCTTTTTTTCATATATGTTTCCTTAAGCGGTCTTGTTGTTTTAGCCTATTAGTGATAATAGCAGATAAAATCTTCTGTTAAGCAAAAAGACAGGCAACCGTTTGCAGTTAACGGTTGATAAAACATAAAACCGTGAACCGTGAACCACTACAAAGATAGATACCAATAAAATCCGTAATCTGCAAGCTGAATTCTTATGTATAAAGATAAAACAATATACCTGATAGACGGCAGCGCGTATATTTATCGCGCTTATCATGCAATCAGAGGGCTTTCCAATTCAAAGGGTCTTCCAACAAATGCTGTTTTGGGTTTTACAAAAATGCTTTTAAAGCTCATAGAAGATCGTAATCCTGAATACATAGGAATGTTTTTTGACGTAAAAGGCCCGACCTTTAGACATGAAATGTTTGACGCCTATAAAGCCAACCGTCCTCCCATGCCGGAAGATCTATCGATTCAAATTCCATATATTAAGGATATAACAAAAGGCTTTAACATACCGGTTGTTGAAATGTCGGGCTACGAAGCCGACGATCTTATAGGTACACTGGCACGAAAGGCGGAGGATGCGGGATTTTCTGTAATTATGGTTACCGGCGATAAAGATTTCATGCAGCTTGTTACAGATAAGTCTATTATCTGGGACCCAATGAAAGTAAAGACCATAGATAGCAATGTTATAAGAGATACATATGGACTTGAACCCGATCAGATGGTTGATGTTATGGGCCTTTCCGGTGATTCTGCCGATAATATTCCCGGCGTACCGGGAATTGGGTCAAAGACTGCGGTTTCTTTAATAAAGACGTTCGAGAGCCTGGAGCGTTTATATGAGCAGGTAGATACAATAAAGAAGAAAAAGCAGCATGAAAATCTTGTCCGGTATAAAGAGCAGGCATTATTGAGCAGAGAACTGGTTAGAATAAATGATAACGTACCCTTGTCCTTTACACCTGAAGACTTTAAATACAGGGCTCCAGACAGCACCGTTCTCTCCGGACTCTTTAAAAAACTGGAATTCAGGCAGTTGCAGCAGTCTGTTATAAAACGGGCGGATTTATCAAAAAAGAAATACAAGGCAGTATTGAGTATTGATGAGCTTTCCGATCTTATTGCGATTTTAGAGACTTCAGGTTTATTTGCCCTTGATACTGAAACTACCTCCAAGAATCCAATGGCGGCAGAGCTTGTGGGTTTGTCTTTTTCAGTAAAGGCTGACGAGGCATTTTATATTCCGTGCGTTCATGAATATAAAGACGCACCAAAACAGCTTAAGCGGGATGAAGTTTTAAAGATGCTTAAACCGGTACTTGAAAATCACAAACTAAAAAAAATAGGCCAGAATATAAAATATGACTGGATTGTTCTTAAGCGTCATGGAATAAATCTTTCTGGAGTAATGTTTGATACCATGCTTGCATCTTACCTTATCAACCCTTCAAAGCGCGCTCACAATCTTGACCAGATTGCTCTTGATTTTCTCGATCACAAGACGATTTCGTACGAGGAGGTAGCAGGTAAAGGTAAAAAGGCTTCCTGTTTCTCAAGGGTTCCCCTTGAAAAGGCTGTGCCGTATGCCTGCGAGGATGCTGATATTACGCTTATGGCTTACAATGTGCTTATGCCCATGCTGAAAGATATGGGGCTTGAAGAACTTTTTGAAAAAGTAGAAATGCCCCTTGTGCCGGTCCTTATGAAAATGGAAATGACGGGAATTAATGTTGATAAAGAAAAGCTGACGGTTCTTTCAAAATCATTTGAACATCAGCTTGATCAGCTTGAAAGCAGCATATATTCAATCGCAGGGGAAGAGTTTAACATCAGATCTTCACAGCAATTAGGCAAAATACTTTTTGAAAAACTAAAATTGCCGGTGCAAAAGAAGACAAAAAAGAAGACGGGCTATTCAACTGATGTAGATGTTCTTGAAATTCTTGCAGAGCAGCACGAACTTCCTGCTTTAATATTAAGGCACCGGACTCTTGCAAAACTTAAGTCAACATATACTGATGCCTTGATAGATCTTGCAAAGCCGGAAACAGGACGTATCCATACTTCGTACAATCAGACAGTTACTGCTACAGGCCGTCTTAGCAGCTCTGAACCGAATCTCCAGAACATTCCGGTCCGAACTGATGAGGGAAGAGAGATAAGAAAAGCTTTTATTCCAAAAAAAGGATGGCATCTGCTTGCTGCAGATTATTCTCAGATAGAACTCCGCATACTCGCCCATTATTCAGATGATAAAATACTTATCAAGGCTTTTAAAGAAGATGAAGATATACATACCCGGACTGCCACAGAGGTTTTCCAGGTTTTTCCTTCTTTAATTAATTCCGAATTGAGGCAGCAGGCCAAGGTTATAAACTTCGGCATTGTTTATGGAATGAGTCCCTACGGTCTTTCCAAAGAGCTGGGCATAAGCCGGAAAATGGCAAAAACTTATATACATAACTACTTCACAAGATACAGAGGCGTAAAGCAATTTATAGATGAAACAATAGAACAGGCCAGGATTTCAAAGAAGACAAGCACTTTGCTTGGCCGTATTCGTTTTCTGCCGGATATTAACAGCTCAAATAAAAACTTGCGTGAGTTTGCCGAAAGGACCGCAATAAATACTCCTATCCAGGGAACGGCGGCAGATCTGATAAAGATAGCCATGATAACTGTGGACTCTGCATTTACAGAGAAAGGGCTTAAATCTGCAATGCTGCTTTCCGTACATGATGAGATAGTTTTTGAAGTGCCTCCTGATGAACTGGATACAGTCAGATCTATAGTTAAAGAGATAATGGAGGGTGTATGGAAGCTGAAGGTTCCGCTGAAGGTTAATATGGCGGTAGGAGAGAATTGGGCTGAAGCCAAATAATTTCCGGCTGGAAACGGCCCTTTTTCGCAATCTCTGTGTCAATCTTCGGGATTTATTTGTGCGGCGTACTTTATTTTAAAAAATATCAATAATAAACCTTGCTTTCTGTCTAAAAGGTGTTATAATTCTTTTTAATCAATAAAGGCCTGTTCTTAATTGGCGGGCCGGTTTCTTTCTAAAGGAAAATACCATTTGTCAAAGTGGCACCCTGAAGTCTGGGACTATGAGAATTACTGAAAAAGGAGGGTGTTAATTATGGCTAATGGAATTGTAAAATGGTTTAATAGCGGTAAAGGGTTTGGCTTCATTGAGCAGGAAGATGGTCCGGATGTATTTGTTCATCATTCAGCAATCAATGCAAGTGGTTTTAAGTCTCTTGAAGAAGGCGACCGAGTTACCTTTGACATTGAGCAGGGTCAAAAAGGTCCCGCTGCAGCAAATGTCACCACGGTTTAGACCAATATTTCTGAGTTAAAAAAAGGGCATTCCATCGAATTATGAGGGAATGCCCTTTTTGTTTTGCCTCCCACCGTAGTTGGGCAAATTCACCTTGTAAGTCGTTCGACAGTCGCTTTTACTCCATGTACCACACTTTTGGCCATTCTTTCATAATCAAGCGTGTCATACGTATCACTTTCCGTGTGGTAGTACTCCGTCCCATAAGTTCTGACATGTTTTCTGGCTGTTTATATTCCGTGAAATCACGGTTTCGATTGAGTCACATTTCAATACATACTTTATTGATATTACAGAATATTTATGTAAAAAATGGGTTCAATATAATACCATTTTTGCAGATTCCAAATTGCCACTAAAGCGTTCAGAACTTCAGCAATTCCCGCTGCAAAACAGATTAACATGCTGGAATTACAGTATTTTGTCTAAATGAGTTTACGAAAAAATTCCTAACATATTGATACTGCTCATTTTTTTGTAAGTAGATTTTTATTGCGATATCAAGTAGTTACAGTTTTCGTCATAAACTCTTTTTGGTAATTTATAATGATTTTAATATGTTAAGTCGTTTTGCAGCGGGAATTGCTGTCAGAACTTCTGGGACGAAGTAGTAGTAGGGATTTCGATAAAAAGCGGTGTCAGTTATCATTACAGCACGATAACCAAACTTATAAAATGATAACAACGTGTTATGACGGATCTTCCCCTGGGAAACAGCCCTGAATTTGACGTAACAAATTGAATATATTAAGAAAACAACGAAAAGTACCCCCAATGCGTAGCCGCTAAAAAATGCTTTTTTTATTTGTTTTCAAGATCAACACATGAGATAAATAGTGAGCAATTGTGGAGGTTTACAGATGTAGCCACCACTCCTTTTTTTAAGTCTTTGAAACTATTGCGATTTTTGCAATCCCTTAAAGGAAGATCCGTTATGAACCAAGGGGAAGAGAAAATGGCGTTTGCCGAAATAGAGATCCACAAGATAAAAAAGCTGGTCGGGACGTTTTGTCAGAAAAGATCCGCCTGAGCATATCAGAGATAAATTGCGATGTGAATATAGGATTCAAAATCAGGACGTAATCATATTTGAACCTAAGTTGAGCGATTTTTTGCGAAGATATGTGCTGAGATCTTGATGCATAAGGATTTGCAAAAACCGCAGGCATACCCGCGGATATGTCGAGGATTTTTGCGAAGCCTTTATGCGCAAGAGATCGGCGCAGATTGAGAAAAAAATCGCTCAATTTAGGTTGAAGTCAGGCCTCGATGGAATAATCCATCTGAAGAAACTTGGGCACCCTTTGCCAAACTCAAATTCATCAGGAGCAAAAACCACTGGAGGCCTTTCTGGCAAAGGGTCGATATGAAATGGCACAAGTATGGCCCACTTGATTCGTCCCGAAGTCTTGAGGAGCTGGCAGCAGAAATCGATGCTGATACACACGGTTGCTTTTTCGGATGAGGAATTCGTAATCAAGCCATTGAAGCCTTAATAAATAAGTAAATAACCCGACAAATAGATGTATAAAGGCTGCCAATATGTCAGGTGTCATATTTTCATATCGACAAATAGATCAGGTAAAGCTCCAATGCAAAATCGATCTTAAACAATTGTTTCCTGCCACAAAAAAACGAGAAAGAGAGAGATTTGAAAAAAAGTGGAATGCCTTTGTTGAATCTGACCCGTGCAATAATGAAATATTTGAGAGAAAAGTAGACCTGTTAAAATATCAATCAGAGCAGCTTATCCCAACGAAAGTTGATAATAAACCACCACTTTTGCTTGTCCTGGGAAACCCCGCCAGCCATTCAGTAAAAGAGGGGATGTTTTTTTCGTTTGAAGGAGATAAAAAAGAGCATCGTTTCTGGAAACACATTCTACAGCCGGCAGGAATTCTCGATCTTCCATATGATAAAAAACTATCTGTTTCAGCATTAAACAAACACCGGAAAAATCAGTTATTGAATCTTAATTATAAATCTACTTTTCGGATCGGACTCTGTGTTTTTATATCTATACCAAGTGCTCCAAGCGGTCCATGGTCAGGAATAGCCGGGGTTCAAAAACTAATAGGCGCTAAAGCGATGAGGAGCCTTGAAAAGGAAGAAAGTCGCAGAGTCATTGAATGCGCCAAAAAGTTCTTGACGCCGAATGGTATTGCCGTCGCATTTCAGAAAAATGCCTGGAATGCTTTACGTTCGTCTAAAGATCGTGAATATAAACTTGCTTTAGCCAAGGACGGCAAACTTAAAGGCAGATTAAAACATATGACAAATGTTCCTTTGCTCGGGGTTCCTCCAACCCGTTTGTCCGGCCCTTGCTCTAAAATGTTACGCCAATTATTAGAAGTACCAGAAAGGTAAGGACAGTCCTGACGCATATGTATATGCAGTCAAGCCGTCCAAGGATTTATGAGGATTGAAAATATTTTTTGTCGCAAAATAACTACAGACAACAAAACGGTGTTTTGATAGTATAGCCTGGAATCATTATAATCGACATAAGGAGTCAGCGAGGCTATGCTTGAAAAAAAGGTTACCGGTATTACCCAATGCGGTCGTGAGATCACAGTTCAAGAGATTGAGGAAATAAAGGAAACCGTCAGTATGTTTTGGCGGTTAAGCAGGAAAGAGTTGGCGCAGACAATAGCGGAGAACTTGCAATGGTATAGAGCATCGGGAACTAACAAGGTCGATGCCAGTCTTAAATTATTGGAGAAGCTGGAGTCACAAGGTGTTTTACAACTCCCTGGAAAGCGGACAATACCCAAACCTACAATTAAAAGAGGGATTTCCCTAACAGAGGAAACAGAGCCTCAGCCTGAAATAGCTTGCAAACTTAAGGAGCTATATCCGGTAGAACTGGAGATTGTAAAAGATAAAGATATTGCAGCACTATGGAAACAATATGTATCACGGTATCATTACCTGGGATACAAAAAACCCTTTGGATATACGCTGCGATATTTTATTAAAAGCGAGCGGGGTCGATTAGGTTGTGTTCTGTTTTCCGGTGCAGCAAAATCTATGGGGGCAAGAGACCGTTGGATTGGCTGGACGGAAAAACATCGTTTGAACAATCTGGCTTGGGTTATTAATAATTCACGGTTTTTGATTTTTCCATGGGTGCGGGTCAAAAATCTTGCCAGCCATGTATTGGGTCAAATCAACCGGCAAATAAGAGTACATTGGCAAGAGCGTTGGGGCTATTCTCCGGTATTAATGGAGACTTTTGTAGACCCGGCCCATTATCAAGGTATCTGTTACAAGGCGGCCAATTGGCAATATCTGGGCATGACAACCGGCCAGGGTCTTGTTCGAAAGGGTAAGAGCTACACCACCAGTCCAAAGAAAATATTCATAAAACCTCTGGTAAAAAATTATCGCGATCTGCTTTGTTCGGAAGAACTAGTTGGGAGGACGATATGAGCAAGCTCAGCAGTCGTCCAAATCGCGAAGCTATCAAGAAGCAGAGAAAGGAAGCGAAGAAAGCCGAAAAGCATCTGTTGAAAATTCAGCGAGCAAAAGGTTTTAAAAGTGTTCAGCCTTCAATCAGTAATGGTAAAAACAAATATAAAACTGTAGCTAAAGAACAGCAAATCCGTATGACAGCCGTTACAGAACAACATCGGATTTTACAGGCAAATTTACCGGTTTTGCTAAAACGGTTGTCCAGGATACCAGATCCGAGGAATCCGAAGAAGATCAAATACAAACTGACGGCGCTTATGATTTACGGCATTTTGACTTTTGTTTTTCAGATGTCTTCCAAGCGAGAAGCCAACAGGAAAATGACCCTTCCGATGTTTATACCTAAATTGAGCGATTTTTTACACGACTTGCACCAATCTCTTGCGCATCAAGGACTTGCGAAAAGTCTCGACATATCCATTGGTATGCCTGGCATTTAAAAGACTTGCCAGGCGTTTGAAATCTACATTTAAAAGACTGCCTGTGATGGTGCTTTTGGACGGACGATAAACGTACTGGCTCAATATTCTGAAAGCCTTGTTCAGATTTTTATTGAAAAGGGAGTGCGTGGTTTTATAAGTTTTGTCTGTGAAACTTTAACTGGGCTATGGCTGGATATTAACTGGGTGAAGGCACGTCTGAAGCAAACCTATCAACTGCATTTGATATAAGCAGAATTAACCACCTCGATATCCTTCAAATACTGAAAGGTTTGAAGCAAAATGCCCTTTTGCAACAAATTTGATTAAACATCGAGCAAGTTTGTCGCTTAAAGCAGTTTTTTACGAATAATTGAGTTTGTTTTGGTAAAAAATAGCCGAAACATGGCGGTAATCCCTTTTTAAAAAACTCACGCGTCAGGGCTGGGTTCAACAACTTAATCTTGACACCTATTTATAAATTGGTTAATAAATCCAGCTTAGCTTTTTTTGTACCAGTTTGGCCACAAGACACTAAGACGCCAACTTGAGACCTTTGAAAAATTTTATAGTTTTCGTTCGGGCACCAATTATCTGAAAATCTATATTTTAAAACGGACATTGAGTGGAAATGGATAAAACAAGCGACACAATTGAGAAACGAAGAAAAAAACTATCTGAGTTAAAAGACAATGATATCAATCTATTCCCGAATGATTTTATTGTTTCGCATAATGTTAAGGATTTGAGAGATGCCATAGAAGAGTCACAGCATTCGATTAAAGAAGATGCTGTCTTTATCGTTGCAGGCCGAATGATGGCAATTAATCGTTTTGGAAAGGCATCTTTTATCAGGTTCAGGGATAGAACAGGACAGTTCCAGGCATATATTAGAAAAGATAAAATAGGTGATCAGGCTTACGATATCTTTAAAAAGCTGGATATCGGTGATTTTGTGGGCCTGAGAGGAGGCGTTTTCAAAACCAGAACCGGCGAGTGGACCCTTATGGCCGATAAGCTGAAGCTTATAACAAAGGCAATAAGGCCTCTTCCGGAAAAATTTCACGGCCTTAAAGATCCTGAAAAGCGCTATCGACGGCGCTATCTTGATTTAATTATGAATTCGAATGTGCGTGAAATATTTATAAAAAGAAGCCGGATAATTCAGGCTGTACGTACATTTTTCCTTGACAGGGATTTTCTGGAGGTAGAAACTCCTATGATGCAGCCTATCCCGGGCGGGGCAGAGGCTACACCATTTATAACTCACCATAATGCACTTGGTTTGGATCTTTTTCTGCGCATTGCCCCTGAGCTGTATTTAAAACGACTTGTTGTGGGTGGTTTTGAAAGGATTTTCGAGATAAACAGAAATTTCAGGAATGAAGGGATTTCAACCAAGCATAATCCTGAATTTACAATGCTGGAGTTCTATCAGGCATATGCAACCCACGATGACCTTATGGATTTGACAGAAGAAATGTTCGGTTACATGGCCAGGGAGGTTACAGGGTCAACAAAGATAACATACCAGAACAACGACATTGATCTCGGAGGCAAGTGGAACAGGATGACCCTTACATATGCTTTGGAGACAATTGGAGGCATAGATCCCGGCCTTTTAAAAGATAAAGAAAAACTCCTTGAATTTGCTTCTTCAAAGTCAATCAAAATTACAAAAACCAAGTATCTCGGAAAAGTAATATCAAAGCTGTTCGATATTTTGGTGGAACCAAAATTAATACAGCCGACATTCATAACAGGATATCCTGTAGAAATTTCTCCCCTTTCCAGAAAAAACGAAAAAAATAGCGAACTTACAGACAGGTTTGAACTTTTCATTGCAGGGCATGAAATTGCCAATGGATTTTCGGAGATCAATGATCCTGAGGATCAAAAAAATCGGTTCCTTCAGCAGGTTGCAGACAGAGAGGCGGGTGATGAGGAAGCGCATTTCATGGATGAAGACTACATAGAAGCGCTTGAATACGGTATGCCACCGGCTGCAGGCGAGGGAATAGGAATAGACAGAGTTGCTATGCTCCTTACAGATTCCGCCTCTATCCGTGAAGTTATTCTTTTTCCACATATGAAGCCAAAGGGTTAAATTTATAGTAGGGGCGAATCTTGTGTTCGCCCTAATCAGGGCGAATCTTGTGATCGCCCCTACTGAAAGTTCGCACGAAGGGCGCTAATTTAATTATTTATTATGTCTTTTGAATTTTTCATAGGAAGTCGCTATCTCAGGACTAAACAAAAACAAGCCTTTATTTCGCTGATCACCGTTCTTTCCATAGCGGGCGTTACAGTTGGCGTTATGGCCCTGATTGTAGTAATTGCCGTTATGACCGGCTTTGAATACGACCTTAAATCACGCATACTTGGAGTGGAGTCGCATATAGTCATTATGCGCCATAACGTCCCTTTTTCCGACTATCGCAACATTCTGGAACATGTGGAAAATACCGACGGAGTTGAAGCAGCCACTCCTTTTATTAATTCCCAGGTTATACTTCGTTCATCATTATCGCTATCAGGCGCTGTTTTAAGAGGAATAGATCCTGATTCAGCGGACAGAGTTATAAAAAATCTCGACAAAGTTTTCCTGAAAAATCTTAAAGAAACGGATCAAAGAAAAAGTACATCCATTGCCATGCCGGGTATAATTTTAGGCAAAGAACTTGCTGAAAATTTAGGAGTAATGCAGGGCGACCCTGTCCATCTGATATCGCCGAGGGGAATGATTTCTCCAATAGGGCACATACCGACGATGAAACGGTTTAAGGTGGCAGGCTTATTCGAGTCAGGCATGTATGAATATGACAGATCACTGGCTTACATACATATAAAAGATGCCCAGAAAATTTTGCGCATGGGAAATTCTGTAAACGGAATTGAAGTCCGTGTTAACGACATTTACAATGCCAGAGATATTGCGGTCAGGATAGTCAAAGAACTTGGCTTTCAGTACTGGGCAAGGGACTGGATGCAGATGAATCAAAACCTGTTTTCAGCACTCAAGCTGGAAAAAACGGTTATGTTTATCATTCTGGCACTTATTGTTCTTGTTGCGGCCTTTAACATTGCCAGCACGCTCATCATGATGGTTATGGAAAAGACCAAGGACATTGCTATCTTAAAAGCCATGGGCGCCACAGATAAAAGTATTAGAAAAATTTTTGTCTTTAAAGGTGTAGTAATAGGATCTATAGGAACCATTTTTGGAGTATGCCTGGGATTTATTCTGTGTACAGTGCTAAAGTATTACCAGTTCATCGAACTTCCAGGCGATGTATATTATATTACAACCCTCCCCGTAAAACTTGAGCTTTTAGATGTTGTTATGATAGCCTCTGCAGCAATGGCAATCAGTTTTTTAGCAACACTCTATCCCGCAAGGCAGGCATCCAAACTTGATCCTGTTGAGGCAATACGTTATGGTTAACAGCGATTCTGTTTCAGATCATTTGATAGCCGCCAGAGACATCCGTAAAAATTTCGACAATGCCGGCGCCCGTATCGAAATCCTGAAAGATTTATACTTTAATCTGGATATCGGTGAAACAATAGCTGTTGTTGGTGCATCCGGAATTGGAAAGTCGACTCTTCTACATATATTAGGCACTCTTGACCGGCCTGACAGCGGAAATCTTTTTTTTAAAGGAGATGATGTTTTTCTTTTTGACAATGATAAATTAGCTCGATTTCGCAATGAATTTGTCGGCTTTGTTTTCCAGTTTCATCACCTTTTGCCGGAGTTCAGTGCTATTGAAAATACAATGATGCCCGCGCTTATCAAGGGTCTCAGTAAAGATAATTCCAGTAAGGCTGCGGAGGAAATACTGGTAAGGGTTGGATTAAGAGACAGGCTTTTTTACAGGGTAGGAAAACTATCCGGAGGCGAACAGCAGAGGGTTGCTTTGGCAAGGGCATTAATCCTCAGACCCGCCATTCTTTTTGCCGATGAGCCTACCGGTAATCTTGACAAAAAAAACAGCGAACAGGTTCATGAACTTCTTTTGGAGCTGAATAAAGAACTTCGGATGGCACTGGTTGTGGTAACGCACAACCTGAAGCTTGCATCGTGCATGTCGCAGAGCCTGACCATTATTAACGGAAAACTTGTGAAAACGAGATAAGTGTTCTCTATGCAAAAATATTTAAACCTGCTTCTAATGGCAATGATTTTATTTCTTCCGGCCGGAGTATATTCTCTGGAAACAGTTCGAGTCTTGGTGCTGCCTTTTGAAATTCATTCACAACAAGACCTGTCATATCTTAAAACTGAAATCCCTGGGGTATTAAAAAACCATTTTAAACAGAACGGCGCTATTGTAATAGAAATCGACAGCATCCCGGATTTCTCATTGGAAAATCAGCCAAAAAGCGTAGCCGGAATGAGGAATCTCGGCATTAAGAGCGGAGCTGATTATGTTGTCTGGGGAAGCCTGACCTGGCTGGGACAAAAATTCAGCATAGACGTAAAAATGCTGGAATCTTTTAATAATGAGCCCCCAACCATTTTATTTGTTGAAGGAAAAGGCGTAGAAAATCTGTTTGGAAGCGTAAAAAAACTTTCAGAAAACCTTGGTCCTAAAATTTTCAAGCATGAAAAAATTGCCGCAGTGCTTGTTGAAGGAAATAAACGTATAGAAATTGATGCCATAAAAAAATACATAAAAATAAAACAGGGTGACATCTTCAATGCCAAAAAGATTTCAGAGGACTTAAAGTCTGTATATTCAATGGGTTATTTTGAGGATATAAGAATTGAGTCTAATGATAAACCTGAAGGAAAAATAATTATATTCCAAGTTAAAGAAAAACCGACTATCAGGGTAATCAACATTAAAGGCAACAAAGTTTATGAAGATGAAGAAATAAAGGAGTATCTAAACATCAGGACTGGTTCAATATTAAATATATTTAAGATAAACAGTAATATCAAACGGATAGAAGAACTGTATAAGGAAAAGAACTATCATAATATTAAAGTGGATTACGATTTAAAGCAACTTGAACACAATCAGGCAGACCTTGAATTTATCATTGAGGAAGGCGAAAAAGTTCAAATAAAAAAAATAATATTTGAAGGAAACAATGCATTTGACAGTGACAAACTCAAGAGCCTGATGAGAACGTCGGAAAAGGGTTTTTTTTCGTGGCTGACTTCATCCGGAGAGCTGAATATAGAAGATCTTAATCAGGACATTACCAGGCTTTCGGCTTTTTATAATAATAACGGATATATACATGCCAGGATCGGAGAGCAGCAGATCGAATATAAGGACAAGTGGATATATATTACGATAAAAATAGATGAAGGACCACGGTTCAAGGTTGGAAGGGTTGATATCGAAGGAGACATAGTTCTGTCAAAAGAAGAATTAGCCAAAAAACTCAAGATAAAAAAAGAAGAGTTTTTCAACCGTGAAGTTGTTCGAAATGATGTGCTTGCCCTCACAGATATATACTCTGACGAAGGATATGCATACGCGGAAATAACGCCACGTATTGACAAAGATTTTGATCAACTTTTGGTAAACATCATTTATGTCATTAAAAAAGGCAAACAGGTATATTTTGAAAAAATTATTATTGCCGGAAACACAAAAACAAGGGATAAAGTCATACGCCGCGAACTTAAGGTTTATGAGCAGGAACTTTTCAGCGGACGTCGATTAAAAAGAGGGATGCGTAATCTCTACCGGCTTGACTTTTTCGAGGACATTAAGGTTAATACAATAAAGGGAAGCTCAGATGACAGGATGATATTGAAAATCGATGTTTCTGAAAAGCCGACCGGCACTTTCAGTTTTGGGGGCGGCTACAGCAGCGTTGAAAATCTGTTTCTCATGGCGTCCATATCTCAGAGGAATCTTTTCGGACGCGGCCAGATTCTAAATCTGAAAGGAGAAATCGGCGGAAGAACAAACAGATACACCTTAAGTTTTACAGAACCATGGCTTTTTGATATTCCATTATCAGCCGGTTTTGATCTTTACAACTGGGATAGAGATTACGATTCATACGATAAGAACAGTACAGGCGGTGGTGTGAGATTTGGCTATCCGATCTATGATTTTACAAGGCTCTACTTGTCATATAAATATGAGATCGGCGACATTTCCAATATTGAAGATGACGCCTCAGAAAGTATCTGGGAAATGGAAGGCGAAAGTGTTTTAAGCAGTATATCCACCGTACTGCGTTACGATTCGAGGGACAGAATTTTTAATCCAACGGAAGGCCAGAATCACAGTATAAGTATGGAATATGCGGGTCTCGGCGGTGATATCGGCTTTACAAAATATTTGGCGGAAACAGGCTGGTATATACCTCTGTTCTGGGGAGCAGTTGGTTTTATGCATGGTGAAATAGGCTATGTAAAAGAAAGTTCCGGAAAAAAACTCCCGGATTACGAACGCTTCTATCTTGGCGGTATGAATTCAATGCGTGGATTTGACTGGCAGGATATTCATGTTACAGATGATTATGACGCCGAGATCGGAGGAGAAACGTATATCCAATTTAACATCGAATTTGTATTTCCTTTAATCGAAAAAGCAGGAATCGTCGGTGTTATATTTTATGATACCGGCAACGTATATGAGTCTGCTGGAAGCATAAAACTGGGTAATATGCGACAAAGCGCCGGATACGGCTTTAGATGGTATTCTCCCATAGGTCCTATCCGCCTTGAAAATGGATATATACTGGATCCTGAAGAGGGAGAGGATACTGGCGGTCGCTGGGATTTTACAATGGGAGCGGCGTTTTAATTGATCGGTATGATAGGATAACGGACAAAGACAGGAAATATCTCACGCAAAGGCGCAAAGACGCAAAGGTAAAGAAAGTATATGCCTGAGAATGAGATTGCGAAGATAGTTGTTGACGTATCTGCGACTGGCAGACAAGAGGTTGGGATTGTTAATCAATTTCGATTAGGAATTAATGCGTGAAGGTATATCAAGAGTTGTCAACGGGTTATAGCTTTAAAATCTTTGCGGCTTTGCGCCTTTGCGTGAGACAATAAATTTATTAATAGGAGGAGGATAAAATGCAAACCGCAAAAATAGCTTTTGCTGCTGCAATCTTGTTTTTGTTTTCACTTACTGCTTCATATGGTGCGGATGTTGCCAAGATTGGAGTGGTTGATTTTCAGAGAATTCTCGAGGTATCAAGTTCCGGCAAATCCGCACAGGCGGAAATCAAAAGCCGGGGAGAAAAGATGGAGGCTGATCTCAAGGAAAAAGGAACCGAATTAGAAGAATTAAAAAAGAGACTTGAACGCGAAGTCCTGGTTATGAGCAAAGAAATGCGCGAAGAAAAAGAACGTGAATTCAGGATTAAGATTAATGATTTTAAATCGCTTGAAAAAAAATATAAAGAAGAATTCAAGGTTTTAAACAACAGGCTTGTCAATCGTATAAAAAAAGATCTTTTTGAACTTATTGAAGAAATGGGAAAAAAAGAAGGATATCTCCTTATTCTTGAAAAACGGGAAGCTGGCATTTTGTATTCACCAACTGTAATAGATATAACAGACAAACTGATCCCGCTATACAATGAGAAGGTTGCAAAACAAAGCAAAAAAGACAAGTAACAGTTCACGGTTTACAGTTCACGGTTTACGGTTGAAAAAAACAGAAGGTTTTTAAATATTGCACAAGGATCGGCTGTGGAGCTGAGAACACAGATTCATATTTCACGAGAGGTTAATATATTTTCTGATTTAGATGTGAAAGAATTAATTCAAGAGTTGAAATCAATATCCAAAATGCTTCAATCGTTGCATAGTTTATTGAAAAAACCGTGAACTGTGAACCGACAACCGTAAACGGTTACCTATATTATCATGAAAATATCTCTTGCAAAGATAGCAGAAGTTGTCGGAGGCGGTTTTAAGGGCAATTCTGAAAAAATTATTACCGGCGTAGCCCCCTTTAATGAGGCGCTTGCTGACCATATAACATTTGCTGATAATAAAAAATTATTAAAAAGAATAGATGATACGAATGCCGGCGCTGTTATTGTTCCATCAGGCTTTGAAGAGTCTTCAAAAAATATTTTAATAGTAGATAATCCTCGTGTTTCTTTTGCAAAAACAATGGCTCTTTTTCATCCGCCTTCCAGACCTGACTATTCTAATAGTATTGATGGAATATGTTCAAATGCCTATATCGGCAATAATTTTGCATACGGAGAAAATGTTTCCATCGCTCCTTTTGTTGCGATCGGCAATAATGTTGTGCTTGGGAAAAATGTTATCCTGCATCCTAACGTAGTTATTGGAGATGATGTAGTTATTGGAGATGATGTATTAATATACCCAAATGTGACTGTACTTGAAAGATGCAGGATCGGGAACAGAGTTATAATTCATGCCGGATCAGTAATAGGAAGCGATGGTTATGGTTTTGCTCCTGACGGAGAAAAATATTATAAAATCCCTCAGACAGGTATAGTTCAGATAGATGATGATGTTGAAATTGGAGCATGCAATACAATAGACAGGGCAACTTTTGGTAAGACTTGGATTCGCAAAGGCGTTAAGACAGATAATCTCGTTCAGATTGCCCATAATGTTATTATAGGTGAAAACACTTTGCTCGTAGCACAGGTCGCAATCGCAGGAAGCGTAGTCATAGGCAAACATGTAACAATTGCGGGACAAGCAGCAATATCGGGACACCTAACCGTTGGCGACAATGTCACTGTCGGCCCTACTGCCGGTGTTGCAAAGTCTGTCCCGGATAACCAGATCGTATCCGGAGCACCTGCAATGCCCCACAGATTATGGCTGCGGGTGCAGAGAATTATACCTATGCTTCCCGAACTCAGCAAAAAGCTATCTGAAATTGAAAAGAAATTAAATAAAATTGAGGAGAAACTTAGTTAAGGGTTTACAGCTCACAGTTTTTTCAATGAGCTATGCAACGACTGAAGCATTTTAACCGTGAACGACTATGCAACAGGAGAAAGATAATGAAGAATAATTATGATATTCAGAAAATAATGAGCTTGCTTCCTCACCGCTATCCATTTCTTCTGGTTGATCGAATACTTGAGCTTGTAACTGATGAAAAGGTTGTCGCCCTTAAAAATGTCAGCATAAATGAACCGTTTTTTCAGGGGCATTTTCCGGGTTCTCCTATTATGCCGGGCGTACTTATAATAGAGGCTATGGCTCAGGCGGGCGGCGTACTGGTTTTTAAATCCCTGCCAGAGGAAAAGCATGGTGCTCTTATATATTTTATGGGAATTGACAAAGTCAAATTCAGAAAGCCTGTTTTACCGGGCGACCAGCTTTTGCTTGAAATCAAAATACTAAAACAGCGAGCAAAGGCAATTAAAATGTCAGGTACCGCATTTGTAGACGAAAAAGTCGTTGCTGAAGCTGAATTTATGGCCACTATTGGAGAAAAAGTATGATACATCCAACCGCAATTATCGATCCCAAGGCTGAACTGGACTCCACCGTAGAAGTCGGTCCGTATTCGATTATTGGAGAAGATGTTTCTATCGGAGCTGGAACAATAATAGGTCCCCATGTAGTGATTGAACCTTATGTTACCATTGGGCCGGAATGTCATATATTTCAGTACGCGGCGATTGGCGCTGCTCCACAGTCATTAAAGTTTGAAGGCGACAAAACCTATGTTACCATTGGGCGTAAAACAATTATACGCGAGTTTGTTACAATTCACAGAGGAACAGGATTTGGCGGCGGCATAACTGAAGTCGGCGAGGAAAATTTCCTAATGGCTTATACTCACATCGCCCATGACTGCAAAGTCGGCCGAAAAGTCGTCATGTCAAACAATGCAACACTTGGAGGACATATTACAATTGGCGATTATGCAACCATTGGAGGACTTGTAGCTATTCACCAGTTCGTAAGAATAGGTGACTATGCTTTTGTGGGAGGAAAATCCGCTGTTGTAAAAGACATACCGCCCTATGTTATTGCAGCAGGTGACAGAGCCATGCTTCACGGCTTAAACAGTGTGGGCCTGAAGCGAAGTGGCTTTTCTCAAAGCAAACTCAAATTATTAAAAAAAGCTTACAGAATTATTTTTCGAATTGGCCTTACAATAAACGAGGCTATAGAGAGAGTAAAGGCTGAAGTGGAACAGATTCCTGAAGTAGTTTACT
>Ga0255432_1069_pt1 | contig 18864 bp, 18 predicted proteins | sample ANMaggSeSYBR02I6_FD_182656 | JGI IMG/M metagenome (GOLD analysis project Ga0255432, IMG submission 182656) | Sediment cell enrichment communities from methane seep in Santa Monica Basin, California, United Staets - ANME aggregate JGI... | ecosystem: Environmental > Aquatic > Marine > Cold seeps >...
AAAGTCTATAAAAGTTCCGCTGCCCAGATCTTCCATTACAGGAATCCTGTATTTTTTTCCAAGTTCAACCAGCTCCCTTAGAGAGACATCGGCAGTAAAACCAACCACACTATAATTGGAAGAATAGAAGAAGACTATTTTATAATGGATCTCAGAACCATAAATAACGATGAACTTTCGATTGTTGAAAACGCCTTAGCGAGCCTTTAAGCAAGATGCCGAAAAAGGCCTCATAATGACAAAAACACAGCAAAAATTATATATTGACAGGGATTCTGCCAGACAATTTTTATTCTATAAAACAGATTCTGCAAGTCAGACTGGTCTTTCAGATAAATTTCCCGGCATGCTTACAGGCAAAAAATTTATAGACCATGCCCTTGCCGAACTTAATTCTTCATTAAAATTCGGTGCTATGGTTATCCGCATTGACAATATATTTCATGGTAACGAACAATTCGTCAAAGAGAATGCACCGGAACTGCTTGTAAAAGTTGCTAAAATTATTGACTCGATCTGTAAAAATGAGAAAGGCCTGTGGGGTCAGATAGGCTATGATATGCTTGGCTGGTTTTGTTTTGAAAAAAATGACAATTCCTGCATGGAGCTTGCCCATAAAGTACAAAAAGATATTGAAAAACTTCTCAATGAAACAATTAGCATAGGCATGGCATTTTATCCGACTACCAATTTTAATAAGCACCAAATACTGGATAATGCACTGAAAGCACTTGATCATGCTGCATTTTTTGGCCCAAACAGCGCTGTTGCCTTTGATGCCGTGAGTTTAAATATCAGCGGTGATAAATTGTACCAGAAAGGAGACATTAACAGCGCAATAAATGAGTTCAAGACAGGGCTTGTGCTTGATCCTTTAAATGCGAATATCCATAACAGTCTGGGGGTCTGCTATGGTGTTTCAGGTTCTTTTGAAAAGGCAAAAGAAGAATTTGAAGCAGCTATCCGGCTTGACTCCAATGAAAGCATGGCTCTATACAACTCAGGATTGGCAAATCTGTTAATGGATAACAAAGAGAGGGCCCTGGAACTCTTTCTTGAAGCTGAAAGCATTGGAGAAAATGTATTTGAGGTAGAATTTCAATTAGGAAACCTTTATCTTGAATCAGGCAAACCGGAAAAAGGCAAAAAACATCTGGAAAAAGCGATTGCCTTAAAGTCTGAATCAGGGAAGCCTGAATCAGGACCTGCTTTTCGTTGTCTCGGCGATTGCAATAAAGCAATCAACAAGATTGATGAAGCAATTGCGTCTTATAAAAAAGCCATAAAACTTAACCCCAATGATGCTGATTCTCTTTCAACCCTTGGATATCTTTTTGAGATTAAAGACGAAGACGCCGAAATTGCAACTATATTCTGCCGGCAAAGTGTCGAAATTTCTCCTGATAACGGCCTGTTCAGGCATAGGCTTGGAAGGCTTTATTTTAAACAAAATCAATATAAAGATGCCATAAAAGAGTTTCAAAAAGCAAACGATTTAGGTTGTGACTCAATTGAATTTATTAACAAATTAAATAAACCGGGCAGCTCATCATGAAAGATATTATCCTGAACATACTGCAACAAAGCATAGAGGTTAAAGACAGGTTTATTAAAAACAATTTAGATCTTATTATAAAAGCCGCTGACATGATAGCCATGAACATTGCCTCCGGCCACAAAATTCTTATTTTCGGCAATGGTGGAAGCGCGGCAGATGCCCAGCATATTGCGGCGGAATTTGTAAACCGTTTTCAAATTGAACGACCGCCTCTTCCTGCCATCGCCCTGACAACCGACACATCAATAATAACAAGTATCGGCAATGACTATCATTTTGATGAAATATTTGCCAAGCAGGTAATGGCTCTGGGCAAAAATGACGATATTGCTATTGGTATCAGTACCAGCGGCAATTCGAATAATGTAATTAAAGCAATAAATACAGCAAAAAACATGGAACTTTTAACAATAGGAATGACGGGTAACAACGGGAAACTGGCTGAATGTGCTGATCTGGTATTTTCCGTTGAATCCGGCACAACTGCAAGAATTCAAGAGTCACATATAACTTTGGCTCATATTCTTTGCGAACTTGTTGAAAGAATTTTATTCCCTCAATAATTTATAAGGGCTCGGTCAAAAATGCCACAATCATTTAAACCTATAGACTTAAGCCAGTTGCGAACCTATCCTCTGTCGGAACGAAAAAGCAAAGTATCCTCAGATGATTTTGCAAAAACCTGGGTAAAAGGATCTTGTATTAATGATTTCCTTGATAATCTGCCAAACATTCTTGCCGGCGGGCATATAAATGCAGTCATTTCTTCTATTGTAAGCGCTTTTAAGAAGAAAAAAACAATAGTATTCGCCATGGGCGCGCATGTCATAAAAACAGGTTTGAACCCTATTATTATTGACCTTATGGAACGCGGAGTTGTTTCAGCAGTTGCGATGAACGGGGCATGCATAATTCATGATTTAGAAGTCGCGATGACAGGAAAAACATCTGAAGATGTTGCTGCATCAATAGGAAACGGAAGTTTCGGAATGGCTCATGAGACATGCTCCTTTTTATGTGAGGCCATAAAAAAAGCAGGGAAAAAATCAACGGGACTCGGGGATGCCGTCGGACAATCCATCAATGAAAACAAACTGCCCCTTATGGATAAAAGCATACTTGCCGCCGGCTATCGCCTGGGCATCCCGGTAACCGTCCATGTTGCTATTGGAACAGACATTATTCATATGCACCCTGAATTTGATCCTAAAGAGACTGGTGGAGCAACCCATAGAGATTTCAGGACATTTGCATCGATAATCGCCACTATTGAAGGCGGAGTTTACATGAATATCGGATCCGCCGTAATACTGCCGGAAGTTTTTTTAAAGGCAGTAACTCTGGTGCGAAATCTTGGCCATAATCTGGAAAATTTTACCAGCGTTAATATGGATTTCATAAGACATTACCGCCCAATGACTAACGTTGTTAACCGGCCCACAGCAAAAGGTGGGCAGGGCTTTAACCTTGTTGGCCATCATGAAATAATGTTACCGCTGATCGCAGCAGGAGTGATTGAAAAGTTATAGACTTAAGTGCCTAAAGTGAGCTAAAGTATATTAAAGTGTCTAAAGTTAAGGAATGCGCCTTCGTCGCTGCCAATTTTAACTTTTTCTGGTTATCGAGCAGCACGCCGAAGGCGTACCACAACTTTAGGCATTTTAGGCACTTAAAACAGGGTACCATTGAGAACTATCAAGCCCCTCCTCTGGAGTGGTAATTTGACTTGTCGGTATAATCAGGAGAAATTTATATGCCTATTTATGAATATCATTGTAATAATTGTAGTAAGGATTTTGAGTACCTGGTCTTTGGAAAAAAAGATCCGGTTTGCCCATCATGCAAAAGCAAGAAGGTTGGCAGACTGATATCTAAATGCGGTTTTGTCAGCAAGGGAGGCGGCGGTGAAACGGTCAAAACATCTGCTTCAGATTCATCATGTAGCGGTTGTACGGCAACAAGTTGTTCGAGCTGTGGTCTTTAATGAAAAAAAATATTAAAATAGGAACAAGGGGGAGCAAACTGGCTCTCTGGCAGGCAAACTGGGTAAAATCCGCTCTAATATCTACAAACCCTTCTCTTTCCGTCGATCTCATTATTATAAAGACAAAAGGAGACAAAATTCTGGACGTACCCCTTGCCATGGTTGGCGGCAAGGGACTTTTTGTAAAGGAAATCGAGGAGGCTCTTTTAGATGGGCGAATAGATCTTGCTGTTCACAGCATGAAAGACATGCCCGCAGAAATACCCCAGGGCCTGTGTATAGGTGCGGTGCCTGAGCGCGAAACGCCCAATGATGTTCTTATTTCTAAAAATGGTCTTCTCTTCTCTGAACTCGTAAACGGCAGCAGAATCGGCACCAGCAGTCTTCGCCGCTCTGCCCAACTGCGACACGCACGGCCGGATATCGTTATCTTGCCTTTAAGGGGCAATCTTGATACCCGCCTGAAGAAGCTTGAAACAGAAAATATGGATGCAACAATCCTCGCTGCCGCCGGCGTTAAACGCCTTAATTATGAAAGCAGAATAACCGAATATCTTGATGAAAACATAATGCTGCCGGCTGTCGGTCAGGGAGCTTTATGTATTGAAATCAGGGAAAACGATGCAGAAATAGAACCAATAGTTACTGCTTTGGATCATCAAAAAACAAGGTCTGCCGTTGTTGGTGAACGGGCCTTTTCAAACTGCCTGGAAGGAGGATGTCAAGTCCCTATAGCCGCCTATGGTAAAATTGAAAAGAATATACTTACTCTGTGCGGACTTGTTGCTGATATTGATGGTAAAACCATTTTAAAGAAAACCTTGTCAGGCCCTGTTGAGCAATCCGAAAGTATTGGTGTTAAACTTGCTGATAACCTTATTTCTATGGGCGCCAAAAAAATACTGGAAAACATAAAAGCGGGAACAAATGAAAACTATGAAAGGTAAAGTCTATCTAATTGGTGCGGGTCCTGGCGATCCAGGATTGATTACAGTAAAAGGACTGGAATGTATTAAACAAGCTGATGTTCTAATATATGATTATCTCGCCTCACCGGTTCTTTTAAATTACGCTTCAAAGAATGCTGAAATAATCTATGTCGGGAAAAAAGGCGGAGATCATACTCTGTCCCAGGATGGAATTAATTCTCTTATAGCCGAAAAGGCTAACAAGGGTTTTATCGTAACACGATTAAAGGGCGGTGATCCCTTTATTTTTGGACGTGGAGCAGAAGAAGCGGAAGTTTTAATAGAAGAAGGTATTCCTTTTGAGATAGTTCCCGGTGTCACCTCTGCAATAGCAGCTCCCGCATATGCCGGAATTCCTCTGACTCACAGAAAATTTACGGCTACAGTTGCATTTGTAACCGGCCATGAGGACCCAGCCAAAGAGGAGTCTAATATCGACTGGTCGGCATTGGCAAAAGGTATTGGAACAATTGTTTTTCTTATGGGAGTTAAAAACCTGCCAAAAATTACAAGTCAGCTTATTAAGCATGGCATGCCTTCTGATACACCTGTTGCCCTTGTTCGATGGGGGACAACGCCCAGACAGTTCTCTGTTACAGGAACCCTTGAAAATATAAATGAACGTGTAAAAAGTATCGGTCTTAAACCGCCGGCTATCATTGTTGTTGGAAATGTTGTTACGTTAAGAAAAAAAATGAACTGGTTTGAAAATCGTCCATTGATGGGAAAAAGAATTGTAGTAACCAGGGCCCGTGAACAGGCTAGTGACCTGGTTAAACAGCTCTCAGATCTTGGGGCAGAGTGTTTGGAATGTCCTACAATAAAAGTAGTCCCGCCTGATGACTGGAAGCCCCTTGATGCGGCAATTGAAAACATTTCTTCCTATGACTGGCTGGTTTTTACCAGCGTTAATGGTGTAAATTACTTTTTCGAGCGACTTTTTTCAAAAGGTAAGGATGCACGCGCATTAGGCAAATTAAATACAGCGGTAATAGGGCCTGCAACTGAAAGAAGACTTTTTATTTTTGGATTAAAAAGCGATATTGTACCCAAAAGTTACAGGGCTGAGTCAATTATTGAGGCTTTCGGCAATGAAGATGTAAACGGGAAAAAGATACTCCTGCCACGGGCAAAGGAAGCAAGGCCCATCCTTCCTGTTGAGCTGACAAAGATGGGGGCAACTGTTGATGAGATAACATCATATTATACCAAAGAGGTCCCGGATTCTGCTGATCTATTATTGAAACGACTTAAAGAAAACACAATAGATCTTATGACATTTACAAGTTCTTCAACTGTAAAAAACTTCAAAGCTATTTTACCTGACAATATTTTTGAGACTCAGATGAAAGATATAACTATTGCCTGCATTGGCCCCATAACCGCTGATACTGCAAAAAATCTCGGATTTGAAGTTCACATTGTTGCAAAGTCTTTTACTATACCAGGATTATGTGAAGCTATTTTAGATTATTATAACGTAACTACTCAGGTGGATAGGCTGAAGACTGAAGACTGAAGACTGTTAGGAAAAAAGCGCATTTTAAAGCCATGTTTGGTGCAAGAATCATCTGACCCCTTCAGCCTAAACAGCTTCAGCCTGACTACGTGAATAGTCACATTATAACCTGAATTGAGCAAAAAAAAGGGCAATATCAAAAAAACAATATTGCCCTTTTTTTATTCAGATGTATTTCAGGAACAGCAGGATCCTGTTGTGCTGCAGCTTGAGCACGCTGAGCCAGAATCAACTCCCGATGAAATTTTAAATCCAAATGCCGTAAAATCAACCCTTATAGGTTTAACCTTCTCCATAAAATCCTTATTAACAATATACTTAAAATTGTCTACAGTATATTTGTTGTCTGTATCTTTGGGCTCATCCAGAGCCATTGATAAAGAAGGGCCTCCTCAACCACCCTCATTCAAAAAGATCCGAATAGGTGCAACCTCTCTGCCTCTAAAATAGTCAGCTATTTTTACTGTAGCTGCTTCTGTAACTTCAAGCATTATATCCTCCCTAAATTATGCGTAGTTATTGCCTGAACGAAAACTGCTAATTTTTCGTTCGGGCAATAGTTAAAACTCAACAAAATTGTCCGAATTAAAAATTCAGGCGAGACATAAAATAGTCCTTGCAATGTCATTTGTCAATGCAGAAAATTAAAAACACTTGTCTATTAATATAATTCATGCTAATAGAAATTTTTATTTGAATATTAAAAATGGTTTTATAGTACTATAGTTTAAAATTACATTAAGAATCAAAGTTCAAAAGGAGGAGAAATCAATGGCTGACAGCAACAAAGTTTCTATAATAACAGGGGCGATTCTTATTATAGTAATTACATTCTTTCTACAGGTAATGTTTGTTTATGCGCAAAATAGTGACTCACCCAATAAGGCTGCCACTGAATTTACCAAGGCATATTTTGGGCTCGATAGCTCAATGGCTGATCGGCTCTGTCAAGAAAGCCTGATTGTTGATGGGGTTAATGTTGTTGATAAATATATTGATTGTGTTACCACAAAAGCCAAAACTGAAGGGTTCAGGCCATTTTTTGTCAAGAACTACCTTTATCATGTCCAAACCAATACTATCAGTAAAGATGAAAACAAAGCACAAATCAAATTAACCTGTGAAATAAAACACCCATTACGCGCATTCTTTACCAAAGAATCCAGCCGGAAAGTTGATAAGACATTTGATCTGATTGTGGAAGATGGCAAATGGAAAGTGAGTGGGGATGCTTTCTCTCTTTGTGGCTAATTTTTAAACCAAAGCATCGCGATTCCTGCAGATTACAATCCAATAAATCAAGGACGCAGCCGTCAAGCTAAAAAAGCTATGAACGTCGAACATCGAATTTTGAATAAGGTATTCTGCCAATTTATAAACCGGCGGAGCACTTCGGTCTCTCAGCATAAACTCACCGTTTTCATCATTCGATGTTCGACGTTCAAAAAATGCTTTACCCTGCCGTTCAATATTTTCTTATCATAAACATTTTATTTCTTGATCTTACGACCATGCCATCAGGACAGGGAATAAAAAACAGGGTCGATTGAGCATGGCCCGATGTTTAATTAAAAGTAATTATTTATTATGCCCTTCCTTTAGCAGCAGATTCCGATACCAGTTTGAAAATTCATACATACCCCAATATTTATCATCATCATTGATAATTCCAAGACAAATTTCGACCACTCCATTTCCATATGCATTGCTGTAAGCTTCCTGATCTTTCGACTGCAAAAACTCTCTTATCAACATTTGAGAAGTTCTTTTTGTTGCGTCTTTCCTGATATCTATGGGATCTTTTGGTTCCTGGAAAGGATTCCATTCATCATATCCCTTTTTCAGGATATGTTTCTGATTTCGCGGAGACATGCTATCGAAAATAGCTTTTTTTCTTTCTTTTTCTTCTTCGGGCGATATTTTAGTCATTTCCCCCTCCTCCTTCTTGTTTATCTTTGGTGTCGCCTTTATTAATATCGCCAATCCCCAGATACTCTTCATCATATATAGTAAGAAGAGCCATGGATAAAGGAACTATAACATCTGCCAGTTTTACATGCCTGGACTTAATCTCTTTAACTAATTCAACAGATATTTCGTAAAGCTTGTTTTGTATTTTTTCCAGATTAACTGTTGGATACTGCTTGCCCTCAGCAAAAGCCGACAGGCCGCAGGTATGGCTGGCTCCGCCTATAGATATGGGTATTCCATAAAGCCTGCAGGTTATTGGCCTGTATTCATAAAGATCACACATATCATCGTCATTAAGAAGAGGGCACCTTACACGCTCCTCCGCCATCTTAGACAATATCTCATTCTCATCTTTTCCTGACTCAAGGTCTTTATATGCTTTTCTTTTAAGCTTATGTATTGTTCGGTCTGCGGTGTTCGACTTCTCAACAATCCGCTCCCTTTCGCCATCCTTAAACTTTTTATTGAATTTGTCATTTATATATAATGCCTCAATTAGATAAAGGTCAAATAGTGCGTTACAGCAATCTGAACACGTTGTTTTACATTTAACGCACTCTGGGTGCTCGCTTTTTACACGCTCAAACACCTTGCCTGCCGTTGCTAAAACTTCTTCGTATTGTTTAAAAAAAGGCGTAAAATCTATATCCATAATTATCTCCTCCGCCAAATCGGTATTAAATCAGGGCGATCACAAGGATCGCCCCTACTATTAAATCAATCACCAATCAAATATTATTTGCCGTTCAGGGTTATCTTAACCCAGAGCCTTGAACTATCGTTACATAATTGTTTCACGTGAAACACTATTTCCCAATACAAAACCTGCTGAAGATTTGATCTATAACGTCGTTATCAGCCGAACCCCCCGTTATTTCACCAAGTGAATCAACCACTTCTTTCACATCAATGGCAATCAGCTCAAGAGGTAATCCACGATTAAGCCCATCAACGGCTGAACAAAGCGAGACCAGGCATCGATCAAATATCAGCTTGTGTCTCAAGTTTGGAATTATCACAGCATGGGGGTCAAAGCTGTTTTCTCCAAGCGAAATCTTTACAATTAAATCCTTAAGCTCGTCAAGACCCCTGTTATAAAGAGCCGAGATTTCTACTCTGGGCATTTTTTTCCAGCTATCCGGCGTATTGACTTTATGCCTGTCTGAAAACAAATCCGACTTGTTTATTACAAGAATAGAATTCCTTGTATCGATCATTTTGAAAATTTCATGATCCTCATGAGTTAAAATAGAACCACCATCGATGATAAACAAAATCAGATCCGAGCAATCAATATAATCTTTAGCTTTGTTTATTCCTATGGCTTCAACTGGATCATCTGTATCGTGAAGCCCGGCAGTATCGGCTATAATAACGGGCATACCGCTCAAGCTAAAGGATTCTTCAATCAAATCTCTTGTCGTGCCGGGCACGGCAGTAACAATCGAGCGCTCCTTTTTTATCAAACAGTTCATAAGGCTCGATTTGCCGACATTTGGCTTTCCAACGATAACCAGTTTTATCCCGTCTCTAAGAATATGGCCATTGTCATATTGCCCAATAAGGTCTTTTATTGTATTGATAATGTCGTTCTGGAAAACATCGGTTATTCTATCGACATTAATAATTTCTTTAACATCTTCCGGGAAATCTATGGCTGCGTTTATTCCTGCAAGAAAATTAAAAAGATAATCACTAATTCTCTCAATGCATAGTTGCATCTCCCCCTTTATCAGGGTGGTTGCTATTTCTAAAGATTTATTTGTCCTCGCATTTATTATATCTATAACCGCCTCAGCCTGTGTCAAATCTATGCGACCATTGATATAAGCCCTTTTTGTAAATTCGCCGGGACCCGCAATTTCAGCACCGTGTTTTAATACTAAATCCAAAATAGACCTAAGGACAACTGAACCCGAATGGGCCTGGATTTCTACAACATCCTCTCTGGTATATGAATGGGGAGCAAGCATAACTGCAAGTAGAACTTCATCAACAACTCGCCTGTTTTCAGGATCAACAATATAACCATGGTAAAGGTGGTGTGATTTAAAAGAAGAAATATTGGCGGAATCCTTATCTTCCGTGTTGGATATCGAGGAATGTGAACTTCGAAAGATATGCGAAGCTATTGGCAAAGCATTTTGACCGGAAATTTTTATAATACCAATGCCGCCGGCACCTATTGGCGTTGCCACTGCGGCGATAGACGAATCGTTCATATTATACACAGGTTCAAAAGTTCAGGGTTCAGGGTTCAGGGTTATAAAAAAGTTGGGTATTTGTTATTCATCGTTAAGCTCTTTATGAACTTTTAGCAGCACGACCGTTTAGAACTTACGAATCACCTGCCCGTGCGCCAAGCTTGCGAGGCAGGCGGGTTTTCAGTGAAACCTTGAACCTTTGAACCTTGAACCCTTGAACTGTTACTATAATCTTAGGTTTTTTTCCCATGATATTTCTTCCTGGGAAATATCAACAATTTCTTTAAAAAACCATCTCCCACGCTCTGCGTTCTGACGCCGCTGTCATCCCTTAAGGCAAGATGAACTATTCTTCTGTCGTGAGCATTCATTTGTCCTATTGTAATGGGTTTCCCGCTGCGTTTCGCTTTTTCAGCAAGCCGCCCGGCAAGACTCTTCAGGTTATTTTGTCTTTTCTCCAAATAACCTTCAATATCTATCTGAATTCGAATTCTCTGTTCGCTGTGTTTGTTGACAATTTTTTCAACGAGATATTGCATGGCCTCAAGAGTCTGTCCTTGCTTACCAATCAGGATCGCCGCATTGCCGCCTTCTATATAAAATAAAATTTGGCCTGGTTTTTTTTCAAATGATATTTCTGCGTCAATGGTTATTAGATCAATTATTCGCTGAAGAACATTTTTGCCCAAATTTACAGACTCATCCGATATAGAAACGATTGCCTTATCGTCAAGGCCTGCTTGTTCTGTTGAACGTTCGGCTTCGGTAACATGTTCCTTTGATTCATTATTCTGTTCGAGCTCCTTCTCTTCGATATTATCTTCAGGTGTTAAATCCGGTAATGTAACACGAATTTTTGCCTTCTTAATACCAACGAGACCAAAAATACCGGTAGCTCCATAAGAAATAACATCATACTTAAGTTTTTCTTTTGGGATTTTCAATTCTTCACAAGCTTTTTGGGATGCCTTTTCAACATCCTTGCCTTCAAATTCCAAACGAGGCGACATAAATTTCCTCCATCACTAAGGCAGTAAGTAAAAACAACTTGCACATCTTGCTTGCCTTTTGTTCCGTCTTCTGCGTTGCTTGTTGGTTACATAATTCATTATGCGCCCTCCTCGCGCCTTGATGACAAAACAAAATTTTTCGCAATATTGCACAACTTATTTCTACTCACTGCCTAAGCTGCTTTTTTTGTAGTATAGTATTGTTGTGAGATAGAAAGGACGTTGTTTACAAGCCAGTATAAAACCAGCCCCGAAGAAAAATTTATAAAAATCACAGTGAAAACAATCGGCATCAACATCATAATTTTGGCCTGTGAAGGATCGCCCATTGCCGGTGAAAGCTTCTGCTGTAAAAACATCGTCGCCCCCATAATAATTGTCAATACAGGAATACCATATGGCGGCTGCATAAAAGGAATAGAAAAGCCAAAGTCAAAAAGGCGATCCGGTGCCGACAAGTCAGTAATCCACCCAAAAAAAGGAGCATGTCTCAGCTCTATTGCTTCATACAACATCCGATACAGGGCAAAGAAAACAGGAATTTGGAGAATCATTGGAAGGCAGCCCCCCACGGGGTTTACTTTATATGTTTTATATAACGCCATGGTTGCCTCATTCATCTTTTTCTTGTCACCCTTGTATTTTTCTCTTAGTTCCATTACCAAGGGTTGAATTTTCTTCATTTCGTTCATTGATTTATAGCTCTTTGCTCCAAGAGGCCAAAGGAGGACCTTGGTAAAAATTGTTAAAATAATAATTGCTATGCCATAATTTGAAATGAAATGATCGTGTAAAAAATTCATAAGCCAGAGGCATGGTTTAGCTAAAAAATCAAACATACCAAAATTTATAGCTTTATCCAGATCATAACCAATCTCCTTTACTACTTTCGTGCTCCTTGGCCCCATAAACAGATAAAACCCAAAAGTGCTCTGTGTGCCTGGATTTATAATACTCTCGGGTTGCACAAACTGATTTTCCAGGACTTTGTCTTCGTCAAGGAAAAGACGCATACTCGCCGCAACAGCGCTTTCAGGTATAATACAGGACATAAAATATCGATCTTGTACAGCTATCCATTTTAATTCACCACTATATATATTTTTATCTTCAATATCATCGATATCTACCTGCTCAAGAGCATTGTTTATTAAAGCGCTTGGGCCCTCGAAGCCATACATGCTTCCATCTTCAGCAGGGGCTTTAAATAAAGATAGAATCAAGTTGTCCTGAATGGTTTGATTTGAACCGTTTTTAATTATAACTTTACAGCCAACCATGTAAGTTTCAGGATAAAAAATAAACTTCTTTTCTATTACTATTCCATTAGAAGATTTCCAAAAAAACGATAATTCTCTTGAGTTATCGTTTACCTCAATAACGTCATCTTTAATATCCGCAATAAAAAACGCATCGTTTAGTGCTGGAACGCTGTTTTCAGCCAGGCTGATTTTTATGGTTCCTTTATGTAGCTCCGGGGGTATCATTTCAAGCAAAGGTGAGTCAGGCTCCATGCTTTCTTTGTATTTATTTAAGATAAAGCTCTTAAATACAGCTCCTTTTTCTGAAATAATTGCGGAATATAAAGGTGTATTAACCCTGACAACTCGTGCGGGTTTAATTGTCTTCAGTGCATCTTCTTTAATTAATGCGGTATGATCGACGGATTCAGTATTTATTTCTTTTATATATACTTCTTCTTCTTTAGAGATAGTTTCTGTCTGCAAGTCTTGCTTTGGCGTCTCGACGACTTGTTTATCTACAAAGAAAATTTCCCATAATAAAAACACTGCGAATGAAAGAGCTATAGCTACAAATACTCGAGCTTGATCCATGCCCATCTCCTATTACATAAATGTTACAATCCTTTTCGAAAGAAAAGGAAAAAGTTAATGTCTAAAATACATCTCTATTCGTAATATAGACTTTCAGATATATAATTTCACTGTGTTATCAGTCGTCGACGTATAACTAATACGCCTTCCTCCTTCTATCCTTGTGAAATTAATTATCTGAAAGTCTATAGTTCACGGTTGTCGGTTTACGGTGAACCTTTGAACGACTACATTTATCAAAAGCTTTGAAGAATAGAGGGCTATACCTCGAAAGGCCATAACTTGCGATTTTTCGCTGGCCATGAACATCAATAGCTGTGTTGCTCAGGCTTGAAATAGCTTGCTTGATGCTCATTGCTCACCGAAAAAAACGCAATTTATAACCTTCCGAGGTATGAATAAAATTTTTGTGGTCACAGGGGCATAAGGCAAGACCGAATGGGGGAGGCTAAAACTACCCGGAAATCTCCATTAAAAGTAAGTAGCGTTTATCTATGGCTGCTGACAGTTTGCTTGTTAAGGAACAGGATCAATTCCTCCCTCGTTAAAAGGATGACATCGAACAATTCTCTTTAAGGCAAAGATTGATCCTTTAAGCGGACCATAGCGCAAAATAGCCTCATATGCATAATTAGAACAGGTGGGATAAAAACGACAAGAAGGACCCAAAACAGGAGACAGTATGTATTGATACGACTTGATAAATATTAAAAAAATTCTTTTAATCATGACTAACTGATATTTTATCAAAAATTTTTTGAAGAGATAAAAACGCCAAGCCTGAAGTTAGTCCTGCGGCTTCTTTCCTGGCAATTATATTAATATCCCAAAAACCAGTTATCTTATGCCTGTTTAACCGAAAATATTCACGAAAAATACGTTTGATCCTGTTGCGTTCTACAGCGTTCCCAACCTTTTTGGATACAGTAACACCCAATCGTGTTCTCTTAAACCTGCCCGGACAGAATAGAAGAATAAAATATCTGTTCTGAAGTTTGATTCCACGTCTTGATATTCCAAGAAAATCGGAATGTTTTAAAATTCTATCTGCCTTTGTAAATGAAAAAAAGCGCAAAAATATTTGCCCTTTGTAGCCGAAATCGATAAATTTAGGTTTAAACAGCTAAACGCTTTCTCCCTTTCGTTCTCCGCCTGTTAATAATTCTTCTTCCCTGTTTTGTTGACATTCTTTTCAAGAATCCATGTGTTCTGGCTCGTTTAATTCTGCTTGGCTGATAAGTTCTTTTCATAATTCATTCCTTTGAGACCTCTGTAAAACATCACTTCAAGCCCGGCTCAACCTGATGTCAGCAACAACCGGCCAAAACATAATTTAAATGGTGTTAAATAAAATGAACGTTTTCTAAGGTCTCCAAAAAAAATAGAAAGTAATTATATAACTGCACAGTCCAAAGTTCTGTCATTCCTGCGAAGGCAGGAATCCATAACCCATTGATTTTGCTGGATTCCCGCCTTCGCGGGAATGACGATTCGGTCAATAGGATATTTCTTTAAAATTCATGGAGTTAGAAAAAACTATGGACTTTTAAGATATAATAACTCATTAAGATAATAATAATTACGATTTTAATAGCCGCAACTCAAATACATAAAGTTTTAAAAAGAACACAATGTTTTTATATTGTCAAGCTCCAAAATTTACTGCTATTCTTTGAGATCTTCAAAAATATCAAATTCTTCCATATGAAACTGAGGATTAGGGTATATTACAATCCGTTTGCCAAGAGTTTGTTCTAAGGAGGTTATTATATGATTTTCTTTGCCGAGAAGAAGATCGGCAATTTTGGAGTTTACCCTTAGGGTCAGTTTAACCCCCACCATATTGGACGTGTCTCGGAGTATCTCCCTGTATATATTATAACAAATTGTTTGTCTGGATATAAGGGATCCCTCTCCATCGCAATAAAAACAAGGCTCGCAAAGCATCCTTGTCAGCGCCTGTCTGGTCCGTTTGCGGGTCATCTGTATCAAACCCATCTCCGACATCGGAAGAACATGACTCTTGCTTCTATCTTTTGTCAGCGCCTTCTTAAGGGCATTAAATATTTTTTCCTGGTTTGATTTTTTTTCAACATCAATAAAATCTATTATAATTATACCGCCTATATCTCTAAGGCGTATTTGATATGCTATTTCTTTAAGGGCCTCTAAATTTGTCTTTAAAATTGTTTCCTCAAGATTATGCTTGCCAACATATCGACCGGTGTTTACATCAATAGATACAAGGGCTTCCGTTTGTTCAATCACAATATAGCCGCCTGATTTAAGCCACACTTTTCTTCTTAATGCACGTAATATGTCGCCTTCTAAATTATAAGCATCAAAAATTGGCTCGGAACCTTCGTATAGCTCAACAGAATCCTTTAAGCTTGGCATGAATGTATCGAGAAAAGAAAGAATTGATTCAAAACCGGAACGAGAATCAATAATTAATTTTTCTGCTTCGTTGGTCAAAAGATCCCTTACTGCTCGAAGGCTAACGGTAAGCTCCTGGTGTAAAAGAGAAGTCGCCGGCGCTGACTTGTATCTTCTCTGAATGCTTTCCCACAAATTGTTAAGAAAACCCATTTCTTTTTCGAGCTTCTCTTCATATATGCCCTCGCTAACCGTCCTCACAATATAGCCATAAGGTTCTTTTCTTAAGGACAGAACTATATTTTTTAAACGTTCTCGTTCGGTTTCGCTTTCTATAGACCTGGATATACCAATATGATCAGATGTCGGCATAAGAACAAGGAAGCGGCCTGGAAGCGAAATATAATTAGTTACTCTTGGCCCCTTTGTCCCAATTGGGGACTTGGCAACCTGAACCATGATCTCCTGGGCCTCAAAAATAAGCTCCTCAATGTGACGGCTATCCCGTTTTATAGGGGGTGAGGTATGATTTGCAGTGCATGTGCCGGAAATTTTATGGTCAACTTCACTGTTTTTAATAAAAATTTGTTCAAATTCTTTATAATCATTACAAATTACATCATCAACATAGATAAAAGCCGCCTGACTTAAACCAATATCAACAAAGGCTGCCTGCATACCCGGCAGAACTCTCTGCACCCTCCCTTTATATATATTTCCCGCTATATTGGAATCGTCTCCTCTCTCAATAAAAACTTCTACAATTGTTCCATCTTCAAGAAGAGCGACCCTGGTTTCATGTTCTGCAACATTTATGATTAGGTTTTTATGCATGTATTTGATTTTTTATTATATTTTAATAAATCTTGCTTTTTTTGCTTTTTCATCGGTCAGCTTGAAAATTTCTTTAATTACCTCTAACGGCCTTGCTGTCTTACCTGATTCCGACCTGAGTATCATCTGTAATTTGTCTGGCCTAAGCAACTCTATGTCTAAAACCATATACTTTAAGTCTATCTTTTTCAACCTCCCTTTTCTGTCAATACGAGAAACGATGAACCCAGGGCTTTGTAAAAAAATTTCCAGCCTTTTATTATCAAAAAATTCTTCTTTTATTGTAACAATATAATTATATTTTTTCTCATTATTATGGACTTTTTTGGTTGAAACAATTTGACAGTCGTGAACAGAAAGACCTTCTGGAAGGTGCTTATTTAAACTTTCTATTATTGACTGTGGTTTAAAATTTTCTGGAACAACCAGATAAAAATATTCTTTTAGACTTTCCAGGCCTATAGGCAAAGTATCTTCAAAAGAAATTTTTGGTTTAGGATGAAATCCTTCTGAAAACTTAACTGGTATACCGGCACGCCTTATGGCTCGCAAAAGAATATTAACAAGTTCAAGATGTCCAAAATATTTTGCCTGGTCTATTTTTGAAAAAGCAACTTTGAGTGTTTTTAATAACGCACCTTTTATAACCGGCTTGATATTATCCGAGGTTAACAAACCACTGCCGATATCAAATGCTGATTTCTCCGCAGGCATTTCAAACACTTTTGGTTCTATAACATCAAAATCGCATACCCCGCAGGCGTTACAATCACCCGTACGACAGTCTGGGGTAAGTTCGCCCCTTGTTGCCTTTTCCCATTCTTCTATTAAATATTTTTTTTCAATCCCAACATCGATGTGGTCCCATGGAAGCGGCTCGTCTGTATTCCTTGACCTGCCTGTATAAAAACCTATATCCACCCCCTCATCATAAACAGCCTCCTGCCACAATCCATAATTAAAATTGTCGCTCCAGCCATCTAACTTGCATCCCTTCTTGTGTGCGGCAACCAGTAAATGTGAAAGCTGTCTGTCGCCGCGCGCCCAAAGACCCTCAAGCAAACTAACCTCCGGGTTTTGCCATTTAAAATTAATACCGGACATTTTAAGATTGTTCTGCAGCCAGCCAATCCTATCCTTTGATTCAGCTAAAGAAATCTGTGAAGCCCACTGAAAGGGGGTGTGGGATTTTGGAATAAAGGTTGTAAAACTAACGTTTATTTTATTTTTTCGCCGCCCTTTGCCGGTATTAATCCTTCTAAGTTCTTTTACAAGATTCACAATTGATCTAAGATCTTCACTTGTCTCCGTTGGAAGACCAACCATAAAATAAAGCTTTATAACCAGCCAACCCAAATCATAAGCGTTTTTCACTGTATCAATGATATCTTTCTTTCTAATATTCTTATTAATAACGTCGCGAAGCCTTTGGCTGCCGGCTTCGGGAGCTATGGTGAAACCTGTTTTTCTGACTCGCTTAATATGTTGCATGAGTTCCGGCGTCAATGTTCCTGCCCGTAGAGAAGGAAATGAAACAGCTATATTTCTTGGCTCGCACAAAGTCATAAGCTGTTCCATCAGAGGGTTTATACATATATAATCTCCAATACTTAATGACAACAAAGAGATATCCTCGTAACCGGTTGCTGTTATTGATTTGTTCAATAGAGTCAGAATTGTCTCCACAGACCTTTCCCGTACAGGACGGTATATCATCCCTGCCTGACAAAACCTGCAACCCCTTGTACACCCTCTGGATACTTCAAGACGAAGGCGATCATGTATGGGCTTGCCATAGGGTATGATCGGGGCATCAGGAAAAGAGGCTTTATCAAGATCATTTACTATAGCTTTCTTGATTTTTTGGTATTTCGAAAACCTGGGCAAAAGAACCTGAAAACCTGATCCGTCAAATTTCGGTTCAAAAAAAGCCGGTATATAAACACCCTGTATATCTGACCAGATTTTATAAAGGACTTCTTTTTCTCCACGGTAATTCTCTTTCCATTTAAGCCAGGAACGGGACATTTCCATTATTACGTTTTCACCGTCTCCTATAACAATAGCGTCAAAAAAATCGGCAACAGGCTCAGGGTTACAGGCACAAGGACCACCCGCAATTATAAGAGGATGTGAACTATCTCTTTGCGAAGAAAAAAACGGGATTTTTGCAAGATCCAGAATATTAAGAACATTGGTATAATTTAGTTCATAAAGGAGGCTGAATCCGATAATATCAAACGCTTTAAGAGGTTTTTTAGATTCCAGGGACATTAATGGGATATTGGATGACCTAAGATATGCCTCCATATCCGTGCCTGGAACAAAAACCCTTTCCGCGGCTATTTCTTCATGACTATTTAATATATGATAAAGTATAGTCAGCCCTAAATGAGATGTTCCTATTTCGTAAAGATCCGGAAAAACAAGAGCAATACTAAGCTTTACCTTGCTTTCATCTTTTTTTATACAATTTATTTCCGTGCCTAAATAACGACTTGGTCTCTCAACCAGCGGCAGGATGTCTTGAATGGATTTAATGTTCATGATATATATAAAATAAGGTTCAAGGTTCAAGGTTCAAGGTTTACTGTTGATCAAAACA
>Ga0255432_1070_pt1 | contig 18735 bp, 17 predicted proteins | sample ANMaggSeSYBR02I6_FD_182656 | JGI IMG/M metagenome (GOLD analysis project Ga0255432, IMG submission 182656) | Sediment cell enrichment communities from methane seep in Santa Monica Basin, California, United Staets - ANME aggregate JGI... | ecosystem: Environmental > Aquatic > Marine > Cold seeps >...
CGAAGAAGCATAGGGATAGAGCTAAACCCTGAATACTTCAGGATCGCTCAGGCGAGGCTCAGACATTTGGTGTTAGAGTCCTTTTGCCAGAAAGATACGGCTAATGACTTTTCGTATGAGCAGTCCGAAAGGCCTAAGAAAAATTGTGGCAGGCCACAGATAAAAATGGAGGATTGCACTACGTTAGTCAAAAGAGGACATGGGGACTTCCCCCGAATTTACAGACCTTACAGTCCCAACGAGTTGTATGGTCAAGAAGAAATCAAGCAGATCATCATTAACTGTTTCAAAAACGACACCATCGGTCACTCGTACCTTTTCCACGGCGCATCCGGCACCGGTAAAACGACTTGTGCCCGGATCATCGGCATGGGGCTGTTATGCGAGGAGGGGCCGACCAGCATGCCGTGTGGTAAATGCCAACAGTGTAAAAGAATCATGGCGTCGAGTAACATGGATTTCCTTGAACTCAACAATGCCAACTTCACAGGCATCGATTTCATGCGAACTCTCAGAGCTAACTTCTACTGCTCCCCGTTTATGGGCCGATACAAAATCTTCGTTTTCGATGAGTGCCACAGGATGACCGAAGCGACTCAAAGCATGATGCTCAAGGAAGTGGAGGATGTAATTGACGGGGTGTATTTTATCTTCTGCAGCACCAACCCGGAGAAAATTATCGAACCATTGCGGAACCGGTGTATGTCCGTCAAGTTCCAGCCGGTCAAAGACAACGATATTAGGCGCATGCTGGTCGATGTCTGCGAATGGGAAGGCATTATTTATCAGGACGGTGTTCTGGAGCCTATCATCAAGGAGGCCCGGGGGCTTCCCAGGAATGCGCTTTTTCGGCTACCAACTTAAAGCGGGACACTTTTGATCCTCTATTTTGATTATCTTGGAACAACAATCGTGCAAGATTGTCGTAACGAGGCAAAATAGTTGGATAATAACGTCTTTAATTTCTCAAATTTTGGCTATATCTAACTTATTGAATTTACAAGGTGTCCCGCCTTACGTTGGTAGCCGCTTTTTCTGCTCCAGAAGGCTGTGGATTCCGGAAAGACTCAAATCAAGTTGATGGATAAAGAAATTGGAAAAGATTTTGCTGGTTTGGGAGGGTTGTCAGGGCAGCGAGACAAAAAACACGCTTTTACATATGATGGGAAGACAGGAATTGCTGAAAGCAAAGAGTTTAAAAAGAAACTACTTGCTGATCTTTCCTGCAATATCGGCTGTATCTGTGAGTTTGGCTGTACTTTTTGTTATGTTCCAACGGTTACTAAAAAACAGAAGTATGTTCAGGCTGTTTTAAAAAAAGGTCATAACATCGACGATTTTAGCCTGTACCGTAGTAAAGATAATGTATTGAATACTGTTAAGCGTGATTTGATAAAAATACAGCCAGGAGATAATCGTGAAGTTATCTTTTGCACAACTTGTGATCCTTGTGCAACTGAAGAGCATGCAGATATCACAACATCAGCAATTAAACTCATCATGGAATCATCTGATTTACAGGTACGAGTCCTTTCGAAAAGCGTGTTGATTATGGATATCGCCTCAGAATTGGAAGGTTTTAGAGACCGCATAACTTATAGTCTGTCCACTGGAACCATCCGCCCTGAGATTTCTGCCTGTATAGAAGGAAATGCTTCTCCCATTGAAGATAGAATTAAAATTCTCAAGAAACTGCAAGCTGACGGCTTCAGGACTTATGGAATGTTATGCCCTATACTGCCATCTGAAATTGATAAATTAGACATTTTAATTGATGAAATAAATCCGAAAGTTTGTGAACATGTCTGGGCAGAAGCGATCAATGTCCGTGGCAAATCTTTGGTTGAAACTCGGGAGCAGCTAATAGAATGCGGCCTAAACGAAGATGCTGAAGCAATAGGTGATGTTATGGGGAACAAAGAAAGCTGGCGAAATTATAGCAAGGAGCTGTTTTTAAATCTTCAGACCAAAATGAAAAAGCGGGAACTGCTTCATAAGTTCAGATTTCTTCAATATGTAAAGAAAGAGCCCACTAAGTTTAAAAAGTTTTTTGAAAATCAAGAAGGCGCTGTCTGCCTTTAGGATATTGTTTGTTAGATCTAATCAGCTCATTAACTACCCAGGAAGGAAACAATATGGAAATTGGTGACAAAATAAAAACGATTTTCGGAAATGTTGAAACGGTTATGAATGTTGAAGAGGCGCGGTTAACAACATTCGAATCGTTTTGTAAAAATTCCTGATATCATCCAACAAAAGTATTTCCGGTGTATTGGAGCGAAACAGTTGAAAAGTATGTCAGTGTGCCGGAGGATTGAGATGGAAAACGTAAAACAAAGAAAGTGTATCAGGGGAGCCTTTATAATACCTTTACAAACTGTCCTGTCTTGAAATGGTAAGGTTGTTTCTAAATTCTGTGACAGTGCGCAAAGCATTAATTTCAAACTGCCCCAAGTGTGCGTGCGTAAAAAGGCGGAAGGTATGTCTTTGGGAAAAGTGTGTGTGTGGTATCCGTGACAGTGTAATTACAAAAGGTAAATGGAGACGGTTCTGGTCGTGTAGTAAAGTATAATAGTATAATAATAGCATAGAATTCCAGCACATTACACCATTACAGCCTTCCACAACACAATCTTCATACTGTCTGACATTTTTTTACACTATTAAACATCCAATAACACCAAACAAATCCTGTAAAACACGTAATAATAGTATAGTAATCCGTCACAGTTATTGGACGTAAAATATAGGCATCGATTATGACAACATATAAAGAGTTAAAATCCGTCAGACACATTGATGGTATTATCGCTTATGCTAAGAAGCTTTTGAATATAGAGTTTCAGTCCACTGGTAGGCAACGGTATAGTGCCTTCTGTCCGTTTCATAATGACTCCAAGGACAGTTTTAGAGTTCATGTTAATGATAAAAAAGAAGTTCGGTTCCACTGTTTTGGAGCGTGTAACACTGAGTGGGATATTTATGACATTATCATAAAAGTTAATAAATGTAGCTTCAGGGAGGCACAGGAAACATTTGCAGAGTATATGGGCATTACGGATTTTGTGCCTTATGGTGGTATAGCTTCTATGCCCGACGAGGAAAATAAGGCGGATGAGCCAGTCAATTTTGTTGAACCAAAAGAACTTGATAAAGGTGTTATATCAGCCCTGCATAAGGCAGCAGACTTTTACCATAAATTCTTGCTGCAAAAAGAGGATAAGGCACTGAAATATCTTTATCGCAGGGGGCTGGACATAGACTTAATCAAAAAGTTTAATATAGGCTATGCTTCACCTTTTGCAGATAAAAATTACATGGGCAGGGCTTTAATTTACAGCTATCTGGACAGATTCAAGGAAGATTACAAAATCTTTAACCCATTTGTAAGGGCCGGACTATTCCGTTTTTTTGATGATAAAGATGCTAAAGGATACGGCTATTATATGCAGCAAATAGATTTCACACGCACAGATCCATTTACAAAAGTATATGGGGACTTCTTTGCAGGCCGGATTACGTTTCCGATTTACGATATTAACGGCAAGGTTCATGGCTTTATGGGAAGACGTCCAGACAACAGGGGGACACACTGGATCAAACAACAAAAACAGGATACAGATATATCCACAAGAGGATGGTTATACGGTATTGATAAGGCTGCAAGATATATTGAATACTATACTACTATTATTATAGTGGAGGGCATCTTTGATTATTTCGCTTTTTACAGACTGCTGCAGGATGCAAATAAACCTATTGTTGTATCCACCCTTGGCACTCGCCTCACCGATGAATCGATATCCCTTTTACAACAGTTAAACATAAAAAACATTATAGTCGCTTATGATTGGGATGATGCAGGCAAGGCCGGTATCAAGAAAATAGCCAAAGATTTAGATTGTACGATATATTATCTCGGAGGCATGAAACCTGATGAAGACCCGGCTGATAAGCTGAAAAATCTTCAAAACATCATTAGCGGGTTTTCTCTCAAACACCTGTCAAATGCAGCAAGAAAGATACAAAAACAAACTGACAAGCCTGTTGGTATTTCTTTCTTATCGTCTTCATCGCCCAAACCGTCCAAGAAAATTATATTCAAACCCGATACTACTCTTGATGTATCTTCAATAGACACTTTGAAGCCAGGGAAAGCTCCTGAGAAGTACTTCTATGAAGCAGACAGGTTCTTGCCTTTGCTCACTTATAATCACGCAAATAAGGCCGATTTGGCCAGGAAAATACAAGACTTAATCAAGATGCTAAATGAAAGGCCGGAAAAGACTGGAGACGGCAATCAATTTACCATCTATTCTGATTTCATTCGCAAAGAATTATATGATGACATGGGGCCTGCCCTCATACTCTGGTTAAGAATAGTAATTGAACAGCAATACCGGAAAAAAAAGATAAAAGAAACCGATCCAACTCTTGCAAAGTGGCTTCAAACTTCCCGCCCAACCATCATCAAATATAAAGGTTTACTCAAGGAGTCAGAATTTCTAAACATCTCTTCCGATACCAAGTATCAAATATTATCGGTCAAATACTTTACCGGTAAACAAGTCTAATCTGTATACCGTTATCATGTTGTCTCTACGGTCATAATATTTTGTATACCGTTATCCTCTTGTGTATCCGATACAATCAGAATATGTAGTCCCCCGCTCTTTACTTATAGGGTGGATATTATAGTAAAATGATGGCTATTGTAAATGTATTAGGGAGGTTATAGCAATTTTTAGGCTTACGACCTGTAAACTGTGGAATTAATCTTACTTGTTTTTCCACAGAAAGGGCGGTATGGACGATGAGGGCGATGATTTGCGATTCTATATTTAGAAAGGACTATGTTCGACTGAAATTTAAGATATCATGAAAACATCACAATCTTTTTGATACCAATATAATATATTTGGATACTGGCAAGATATCTTAACTACCTGTCTTGACGAAGGACTTTGACAAACGCCTGTGAGGCTGGGCTTGGCTATCAATATTGTGATATACAGAATTCCGCGTATTACAATGATCGAGAATCCCGTATACTATCTGTTAAATGCTAAAAGGAAAAGCGCATATGGAACGTAGAATCCCATGGGGGCCAATACGCTCTACACTCCAGGCTAATTTTTCATTTTCATCAATTAAGGAAATTGTTGGGTATACTGGAATCGATATGAGTCAACTTGCTGGCTTGGAGCAGAAGTCCACAGGTGGAGCGTCAAAATCTCAAGTCCTTAGCGCAGTCGATAAACAAATTGGGTCAATAGACGAAGCGACGGCTGCACGGGTTGCTGCTATCTGCTGTGAGGAGATGCTCCGAAGGAAAGAAGATCTCGTCGAAGAGCTATATAGGGTTCTTTCACGTGTAGAATGGAAATTTACTGACGGAACATTACTGCCTATCGATATTTTCGATATAGAAGATATACAAGAGCTACCGTCAGAAGCTTATAGTGACCTCAAAAAAGCAGGTACCAGATTGCGTGATGGCGACCTAAGCGGAGCCCTTTCTTCTGCTTGTAGTGCGGTTGATTCAGTAACAAGAGTTATTTATTCCAAACACAATTTGGGAGATCCTGGCAAAGCATCTTTCCAAGAAAAAGTAAAGCATTCCATTGAGATTTTAAATGTGAAGATTGACCTCGGACAAGAGCTACAATCTCTTGGGTGGGATCAAACCGAGATTTCCATGTTTACAAACAATCTTTCTGGTTCCCTTAATCAAGCCGCCTATGTCATGCAGAAATTAAGGTCAAACATGGGAGATGTCCACGGAACAAAGCCTGTGGTCACTGCATTGGTATACGATTCATTGAAATGGGCAGCGTTAATACTTCGTATATTATCAAAGCAAAAAAGCATTTAACAATGCAAATGCAGCCGACAGCTAACGGCTTTGGCTGATTTGCAGCGTTATGCTAATAGATCAAAAAACTTATATGGGTATCCCCTTGAGTGGTGTTGAAATTGTAACCACTTGATTGATTAATCTTTTGCCATACAGGCACAATCTGTGCTATCTTTTGTACAATTGCTTTATATTGAGCATATTATACGATATAGGCAATGAGATTACACCAGTCAAGGGGATACCCATAAAAACTTATTAGCAGGGTTCACGTACAATGGCGAGCCTGACCAGTAATAGACGTATGGAAATTATGGAAATTAGTTGGAGAAATCCCATGAAACCAATTGCCTTACTTCTCACGATCCTGTTGTTTGCCACAACCGCATTTGCCGAGGTCAAGACTTATACCCACACAATCAAACAGCCATTCGGCGGAAGCTACTCCCCGGATGACGCCAGGGTCGCAACCATTACCAGGGCCAAGCGCGAATGCCTGAAAATGGCCGGGACGTACCTGGAAAGCCTGACCGTCGTAAAAGACTATATGGTGGAAAAAGACGAAATCCTTGCTTTAGCCGCAGGCGTGCTTAAAGCAGAAATCGTGTCCGAAGAAAGGTATGCCACCAAAGATACCTTTGGAATCATTGTCAAGGCCAATGTTGACGTTGATACAAGCATTCTTGAGGAGCGGGTAAAAAAGTTCTTTCAGGACAAGACCCTGCTTGAGAAGTATAAGAAATCTCAGGAGTGCGAAAAGGAACTTTTGGCCAGGATTGAAAAACTGGAAAAGCAAAACCAAAAGCTCAAGGCCATGGCGTCCCAGGCCACGGAACAGGAAAAACTGGAACTCAAACAAAAGTTTCAAGAAACCGCGCAGGGGTTGACTGCTGTTGAATGGAATCGAAAGGCATTGGATTTATGGGTCAGCGGAAAATATACTAATCCCGGCCAAGCACTGGAATATCTGAACCAGGCCATACGTCTGGATCCGAAGGATGCCCTGGCCTACAATAACCGGGGGTTTGCCTACGTAAAAGGCTTAGGCCAATATCAGCGTGCCATAGAAGACTTCAACCAAGCCATCCGCCTGGACCCGAAGGATGCCCTGGCTTACTCCAACCGGGGGGCTGCCTATTGTTTATTAGGCAACATCAAGCAAGCTATCAAAGATTTTGACAGGGCAATAGAGTTGAATCCTCTATATGCACACGCTTATTGTGGTCGGGGGCTTGCATATGATGAGTTAGGCAACGGTAAGCAAGCCATTAAGGATTATGGCAGCGCAATAGAGTTGGATCCTCAAGATGCAAAGGCTTATTATAGTCGGGGGCTTGCATATGGAGACTTGGGCAACATGAAGCAAGCCATCAAGGATTTTGACAAGGCAATAGAGTTGAATCCTCTATATGCACACGCTTATTATAATCGGGGGGTTGCATATGATAAGTTAGGCAACGGTAAGCAGACTATAAAAAATTTTAAAATTGCCGCCAGATTAGGTCATAAAGGATCTCAGGATTTTTTAAGATCAATGGGGATTCAATGGTGAAGGGGAAATATTTGAGATTGAAATCAAAGTGGGGGTCAATAAATTTTTACCATTTTATCAAAATTACAGCAAACCCTAAATTCCTGTAAAATAGTAATAATATCGTAATTACAGCATATTACATATTACAGCAAGCGTAATCAACAGTTGTAAAAGCATCCATCCAGTAATAAAAACCTCAGGAAAATAGAGCGTTAGTAGTAAGTAAGATCGTGTTTCATAGCATAGGAACATCCAGTATCCAATCCCCAGATACCATGCAAATTTATTGATTTTCGTATTTCACCATAGCCTGTAGCATATAAGAATTGTTTTTTCCGCCTAAAAAAGGGGCACCTATCGGTTGCCATCCTTCTTCAATTTTTCCCTTTACATTTTTTTCAACTTCAGATAAATCATCGCATCCCTCAAGGACAATCTTATAGTCGACAATCTTTTTCATTTCACCTCCCTGAACATAAAAGTTTCTGTATTATTTTTTATTATACGATATTTTTGTTGTTTGTTAAATGACCTGTCAAATGCGAGGATGGCAGGTATGGGTATGACCTAATTAAAGGTTCTCAAAGCACGTTTTTTTTCTGTAACTCTTTTGTAAAAATGGCTACCAACTTAAAGCGGTACACTTTTCGCTTTTTGGTGGATTCGCTTCGCTTAATCCACCCTACAAAGTTACGTTGGTAGCCATCTTCTTACAACTCAGGACGGGTGCCATGGACAAACTTGTTTGTCCGTGCCCCTTTTCTGCCGAAGAATTTTAATAAATGCATATGACCTTAACCATTGAAATATCAGACGGTCGTTTTAGTTACTCCTCATTGACGCGTCTTGGCTACCAACGTAAGGCGGGACAGCCCGCCAGCCAGTAGGGGCGGGTTTGAAACCCGCCTCTACTCTTGATTGCGGAATTGCTATAGGGACAAAATGGCGGAAAGTGTCCCGCTTTATGTTGGTAGCCGTAAAAATAAAATCAAAATTTTGTAAATCGGGCGGGCGCAATTCAATTAGTTGCATGTTATATTTAGCATAAATTTGGCTCTTTTTCATCATTCTATTTTTATAGATAGGGTCGTCAAACATACCCCAGAATTCTATGTAAACACTCCCACCAGTTTTTGATGGCACCATGAAATCTGGTATCAATTGTTCTGGAATTGACATGACTGGCTCATAAGCATGATTAATTCTGTGGTTGAATAACCAGTTATCAATGGTCTGCTCCGATTGGGAACGAACCTTGTGCCCATCTTCACATCTAAATTTGGCTGGAAATTTGTTCCTATAATCCTCTTCGAATGTATGTAATCGTTCGCCAAATTGAATTTTAGACGCATACTCCGAGGCATAATAATGTAGTAAAATTTGTGCCTTATATCCGTAATACTTCCATGTAATCTCATTTCCTACGTACAAAATGCTTTTTAATTTATCAAAAGGGATAGAAGTATATGTTTTAGATACGAGTTCCACCCAGACCTGAAATTTGAATTTACCACCCCATTCTCTATGTTTGTGCGTGCCACATCTGCTGGTTGCTTTCCAAACACCATAAAGGTTTCTGTCATCGTAATTATACAATAAGCAATAGTCCCCAATTTCGATGTCCGACACGTATGGTTTGGCAACTCCAAACAAATTCAGCATCAAACAATCCGTCATGGTGTTTTTATTACATGCAAAAATGTAAATCTTCATTTCAGCAATTCTAATTATGGGAATTCCCCTTATTTTACAGGCAAATATGGGATGTTTGTCTGATGGTTACAGAGGTTAATGGGCCTGTTCAACAGCCTAAAATAGTCATGTTTTCTGATTTTAGCTGAAAAATTAGATATTTTCATGGCAAATAAAATCTATAACCTGTTGAATTTTAATTTGTTTTTTCATAATGAGAATTGCTGTCTTCATTTATATTGCCTTTATAGATACTTGTATTTAGGGTAGTTTTATTGAAGATTTCTTAAATAATCGCAACATTATCAGGCATTAGCCTTGATGTCAAATATAAGTATACACAAGTATCCTTCATCACCTGCCTGTATCAACCAGCCAAGCATCCCGCCTGTTTATTTAAAGGGGAAATGTTAGGGTAAAGTAGTATAACAATATTGTATAATCATCAACTTATCCACCATCCATCGTCCAATTAGTGTCAAATGCGAAAAGGAAAATCTCGATAAAGCAGGACTCCTCTTTACAGTTTAAGTAGTTCAGGAACACGTCCAATAAATTACTGATAAAATGGGATGCTGAATTGTCTGAACATTATGGATTTGTTGTTGATGGAATACTTTTTAGAAAAACCATTTCAAAGAATCGTATGCTATCAAAAGTAAGTCCTTCCAAGATTTAATGACCAGAAAAAGAGAGGATAATAATATTGAAAGTCTCAAAACAGTTAAACATCATATTGCCCGGGCATCGGTTTTTATCATATTTTCAGTCTCGACAATCTCGACAAATCTTTTTTTAGCCGTCTCTATCGAACGATTATCGATGTCAATGCCGATAAATCTTCTATTCATCTTTAAGGCAACAACACTTACTGTTCCAGCGCCACAGCAAGTATCCAGGATTGTTTTTCCTGGATATGTAAATTTTTCAATTAGGTCAGCCATGCCAATTTCCGATTGCCCTAATTTATGATGTTTTTTGTCTGGTCCAGGAGATTTACAAGTATCCTTTATCCATTCGCCTTTATATTTTCCTTTTACAAACCAGATTACTGGCTTCCAGGAGGTCATAACCTTTCTCTGCCACATTTGACAAGTTGCTCCTGGAGTAAAATAGGACAAAGTCCAATGATAATTGATATGCGGAACCATCAGCGCCAATATTTCCGGTAGATAATATAAACCTGACATTACCAAAAGAGAGCCACCAGGTTTAAGGACATCACAGGCAAATAAGGCAATGTCTTTATACAGAGAAATGTGCTGTTTATCATATGGAGGGTCGGTAATAATAATGTCTATGCTATTTGGTTCTAAATTCACATTTTGAAATAACCCATGTATGAGTTGATAGCGTTCTGTTATTGATGGCAAATCAGATGGAATGATTGCTTTCCGCAGAATTTTATCTTTTTTCCGGTGTTCCCTTGCTATCCTCAAAAGGCTGGATGATGTTAATTCCTTATTTCTGCCTATCACCTTTGTGATGTGCTCTTCAAAGATATCATCAGGTATTCTGGCTATTGATTGCCAGCAGTGAGATAGGTATTTGCTGATGCCGAGGTCTTTCAAGGTTTGATTCACTAACCTTGATTTCGATTTTCTATCACCACCGTGTTTAATCTTATGGGGTAATAACTCACCGCAACGGCGTTCAGCCCTAATTTTTATCTCCGCACATTGGTTCTGTTGTTTCAAACCTTCGCCAGCCTTTTTAGCATAAAACCGGAGAACCTCTGCTTTATCACGCAGTTCCTTTATCTCATCAATATCGGTCGTTAAAGCCAACTGCCTTTTCATTCTATGGCTACCAACTTAAGGCGGGACAGCTTGTAATCTCAAGGAGTTATAGTAGGGTGGGCTCTGCCCACCAATCTACACAATCTACAGCGATCTCCAATTGATGGTGGGCAAAGCCCACCCTACGAATTGTCCCGCTTTAAGTTGGTAGCCCATTCTATCAAAGGAAATTAGTTGCCCCATAAGATTTTTCCTTAAAAATATATTATCATTGGATGTTTTGGAAAATTGAACTCATTACATAATATAATTATTCAGCGATGATGACAAACTATTTGATGAATGGGATGCTGAATTATTAAATTTAGACGATATACTTTACTACTTTATTACTACCATTATTACTTCTCACTTATCTTCAACAAATACCTTTCAGAAGCCATCAGGTGTCCATATTCGGGCTTTTATAGTTTTATGCAAGCCAGAGTATTAATCGCAGGAATATAGTCATTTATTCGATTTCTCCTACCGATTCTTTTTTGACTTTCCAGACCGAGCAATTGACCCGCGTGTCATGATACTTGCGTCCTTCTTACATAATCCGAACTTAATTATCGGACAGACTTGAAGTTCATCATAATTTTGAGCCAATAACAAATTTCAGCCCAGACAAAAATCCTGCCCTCTATAAACTACGTCCATCCGATAATTCGGATTATATAATCAGGGAGCAAGTATCCCGCCACGCTCCTGCCTCAGTAATATCCACGACTCCTGCTTTCTCTACTATTTTGAATGAAAAAGAATTGCGGTAATATTCTATTTAGATAACTGCTAATGCAAGGCGACCTACTTTTGTTAGCGAGTTTTTAGCCTTCATAGAACTGGAATCTATCGTGGTCCTCTTAATTTAGCGAACCAGATTTATTGTCTGCGGTACCCTATATATGAATAAGAGAATATTTCGTTAGGTATATTTTATAGCCCCCTCTCCCACCTCTTTATAATAAGCCATCCGGCTGATTACTCACAAACATAATCAATCATTTAACCAGTAGAAAGGGCGGTTTGTCTTAAAGACAGCCGCCCTTTTTGCGTTTTTAACCATCCAACAGAAAGGAGACCTATTATGACAACAACACAAAAGTTCAACACCACTTACGAGAACAAGTTTAAATCACTGCGACCGTTTCTGCGTCATACAGCCAGAGGCGATGAAGACCTGATTCAGGAAGGAGCAATCAGTATTCTGGAAAGCCTGAAACGCATCCCGGACGCACCAAACAAATACCTTCGCACCGGTGTCAGATGGAGCATCCTGAATCAAGTCAATGGCGTCGGAAAGAGCGTGGACATTCCCAAGCGGTATAATCGGCAGTTCCCCATTACGATGCCATTCCTGACAATTCCGACGCTGAACTTTCACAAGCCATTCTTCCCGATAGAAACCGGCTTCCGCTGGACGAGATAGTCATTCGGAAACTGGATTTCGAGCACTTTATCAATAATCTGTCCGGGCCGGAAGCAAAATACATCCGCCTGAGAGTGGTGGATGAACTGCTGGACAGGGAGATTGCCGTCAAACTTGGCAAGACCAAGGGCCAAGTCAAATACCTGAAACGGAAACTGCGAGCGAAGATAGAAGCCCATTTAGCAGAATAGTATTTACAACATACTGCTCTCATCGCCCTGCATTAAGGCAAAAGGGCTTTTTTTTCGTCCGAAAGGAGGCCAGCCATGAAACAGATGGACCTATTCAGCGCCCCGAAAGACCAGTCCGTCAGCAAGTTCGTTTCCATCTATCGTGTGTCCCTGGTCAAAGACAAAAGCATCTCGTTTGGCCACTGCCGTATGAATAACTCCAAGGATGCCCAGTCTCTCATTCAGAGTCTGATAAAGAGGCAGGGCCAGCCCGACAGGGAGCAGTTCTGCGTAATCCTGTTGAGCGCCAGGAACGAAATAATTGGCCTGAACATCGTTTCCACTGGTGGCCTGTCGTCTGCATCGGTTCATCCCCGCGAAGTCCTCAAACCAGCCATCCTGGCAAATTCAGCAGCGATGATACTTTGTCATAACCACCCGAGCAACGACCTGGAACCGTCTCCTGATGACCTGGCCATTACCAAGAGAATCATTCAGGCGTCAGAGATAGTGGGCATCGCAGTCCATGAGCACATCATTATTTCGATGGACGATGACAGGTATTACTCGTTTGCGGACAACGGCATTATCAAGAAATTCTATGACGAGATAGTTTGAATCAAACAATAACAGCAGTTTCAAGATGGAGCCATTTGTCACCACCGACAAGTGGTTTTGTTGTTTTGAAAGGAGGTGAAAGAACAATGGCGTACACACCAGAATTGAGCATGGGAGCGTCCAGCGCGCTCCGTAGAATAGCGTGGGCTATGAATCTGCCCATGACAAAGGCTTTGGAGAGGGCCTTCGAGACCCTGCCACAGATTTTAGACACGCGCCTTATTTGCGAGGCCTGTCGAGATAAGAGCAAGTGTTCAACCTGCCTGTTTTCACCAAATCCAACCAAAGGAGAAGATCAATGAAACCCAAAGTAAAAGATATCCTGAACAAAATTATCGAACGTTTCAAGAGTGGAGACATCAATGAAATGTCCTTTCATCATAAGCCGGTGACATAAAGATCAAGAAATAATCAATATCAAAAAAAGGCTCTCCTGGAATTATCCGGGAGGGCTTTCGTGTTTTTAAGGAGGTAGAAATGACTTTTGTTGGCGTAGTAGGAGCACGAAAATACAAAAACAAGCAATCCATTACTGATTTCGTTAATGGATTTCCAGTTGATTCCATACTTGTCACGGGCTCATGTAAAGGTGTTTGCCCATGGGCCGGAACTGCGGCAAAGGCTCGCGGACTTCGGGTTAAAATATTTTCTCCAAATCTGAATAACACACGAAGCAAATTCGAGATAGTGCAACGATATTATCAACGGAATCAGCAATTGATATCAGCGTGTGATGTTGTTCATGCGTTTATCAGTAAAGAAACAGGACTTGTGGGGGGAACAAAGTTCGAGGTTGAATATGCCATACGCCTTGGAAAAACTGTGTTTCTTCACCGTGAAGATTCGATTATCGAAAGGATTTGCCAGAAAGCGCTTCCTTTCAGCAATTATTCAAAGGAACTATCAGATGGCTGGATGAATTTCTTTTTACATACTTTGGCTTAACTCATAGAAAGAATTTTTACTAAACATACTAATCAAGCCGCTTGCATATTGTGTGAGCGGCTTTTTCTATTGAAGGAGGGATATCATGGAAGACTTTTTTGATAATTTTGATGATGATTTTGATGAAGGCGAATTTATGGATGAGGAAAGTTTTGAAGAAAAACTGGAAATGGACGATACGGTTGAAGCTGTCACTGAACTGGATGATGAGCAGAATAATGTCGAATCAGAAGAAGATAAATTCACGGCCAAAGATGCCTTTCTTCTTGGTGGAGCAATGGGCTTCGCATATGAGGAGGGTTTGGAGGAAGGAAAGCGCAGGAAAATACAAAAGGATATTTTTGAGGTTGATGATGAGTGATTATAATGATCGTCCAGACCGTCCTGATCGTCCAACATGGACGGTTAGGACGGTTAGGACGATGAAACCGTCCATCAGTATTTTCATTAACATTTGCAATCTATAAGAAAAATAGATATTATTATATAAATTGTTCAGTTCAAACTCATATTAAGGCTATGAAAAGCGAGGTTCAAAATGAAAGAATGGACAGTATTTGATGAAGTTTTTCCTTTTATATGTGAAAATTCTGACTGCAAAAAAGAATATAATTACAAGGAATTTACATCGGCAGCATTAAAATGGGGTTATATTTTTTTAACAAATAATAAATATAATTTTATTGGCCTGACTTGTCCATCTTGCAAAACAACTACGATTCACAAGTATTCTTTAAAAACATCTGATTTAATAAATAAGATGAATTTCCAATTTAGATGTTTTGTTCCTTTCTTTGTTGATGATTTGCCAGACTTAAATCAGGAACATACAGAGGATTTATATCATGTTCCAGATGATATTCAAAAATTAAACCCGGAACATCCATATCCTCAATGGTTTAAAGAAGACAGTATTTGCAATATTTATGAAAAAGATTTTAACAAGATTATAGCTTATGAAAATAAAAATCATAAACAGGTGTTTCCAAGAATTATTAGTGCTTTTTCTATTTACAACAAAACAGATGGATTTTTATCTTATTTAAAAAGCAGAAATGCTCCGATTGATGATTTAGATGACATGGTTTTATATCTAAATGAATTAATAATGAATATAGCAAAAAATAATTATTTGGGGGGTCCTGAGTCAAACATTACAGAAGATGAATACAAAGACCTTAATATATTATACGCAATGGCTAATGATTATTCAGTAGATTTTGTAAAAACTATCCCTGCTTTTTTAGATGAATATATACAAATGAGAAATAATGTTGATTTTGAAATATCATATAAGACAGATTTTTTAGATAAATATATAAAACAGTTTTACTATTTTAAAGGATATTATGGTTCAAAACAGTTTTATGATGATAAGGCAGAATATGAAGAAATATCTGGGAAGCGGTTTAAGTTAATTGATGATTTAGGTGATCAGGAAATATTGTCGTACAAAGAAGTGTTGCAAAGATGGAATAGAGGTATAAATATTTTAAAGAAATTTGTTATGAGCCGAGATTTACCTGCATATGATCCTTCTGGAGTAAGGTTTGACCCGTTAAGCCCTGAAGCACAGCATCTTGATATTAATCCAAAAGATTATATTTATCTCAAATCGGAAGTAGAAGAACTTGAAATCAGAAAGCCTTGGTTATCTAAGGATACTATTGAGTCAGATGATGATAACCAACAATCTCTGAATGCTAAGGAACGTCGGGAGTTTGGTCAGTTAAAAAGAGAGAAGGAAAAATGGGATGCCTCAATAAAAGCTGCCGTAACAATTGGAATTTTTTGTCAAAAACAGAAAAAGAAAATGCTGTTTAAAGAAATACAGGCTGAAGTCAATAAATTTGATAAAAACATCCCTGAAACAACAATCCGAAAAATTCTTGCTGCTCTGCCAGAACAATACAAATCACAAGGAGGGAGGCCAAAAAAACCAAAGGAAAAATGAGCCAATATCTTAAATAGAAATTTCTGAAAGCCGCTTTCGAGCGGCTTTATTATTTTCCAGCCTTATTCCCTGAAATTTTTCATACCATTTGTAACACTCCCAAGAATCCTTTCTTCACCTCTGCAAGAGATCGTCCAGGCCGTATCAAGAACGATCTAGTCGATAAATCTCATTTTTAAAGTTCATTTCCAAAACCTCCAAAACATTCCACACATTAACTCATTAATGTTTTGCTATTTATTAATAATAACGCTGTGTTATGTTATTTCCAAGCTGGCAATAACGACAGCTACAATCTGAAAATAGGAGAACTACTATGAGAAAGAAAACATTAGGATACAAGGAATGGATTGTCAATCCAATGCACCGAAATATAAGGAGGTAATTCAGGTGGTTAGAAGCGGCTGTGCCCATAATGTGCCCACGAAGAGGCTCTACTCAATAAAAGAGTTGGTTCGTGAAATAGGCGCAACTGCATGGTTCTGGAGGACTCAGATCTGGGACGGCCAGCTTCCTTATGTTCAGGTCGGGCGAAAGATGTTCGTCGATTGTGTCGATTTAGAATCGTTTATTAAAAAGCACAAACAGTGCAACTAATTGCCTGACGGCCCGCACAATAAAGGCTGAAGGTTAACATCCGGAAAGGAGAAAAAAATGAAACCAAAGTTAAATTATAACAAAAAGTTTATGAGTAAAGTTACAGGCATTTTAAACAAAATCGAAAAGACACAAGAACCTCGAATCATAACTGTATACAATATTGATAAGAATTGTGGCTTAAAAGTTGGATGCAACAACTTTACAGAACTAGCCTATGTACATTATTCTATCGCAATAGGTTTGGATGAATTCCCAAGTCTCAATAATGTAGATGACAAAAAACAAGATTATGTAATCACATTAAATTCTCAACAGATAGAGAGCATCCTCATAGACTATGACGAAACGATAGATTGGCATCACAATAGTTTGGAAAATTCATTATATAAAAAAGTTTTTCAACCAACACTCAATTCTCTCGAAAAGCTCTTGGAAAAATAAATGCTAATTGCCTATTGCAAAGACAATTAAAATTTGGAAAGATGTGAATGTCGAAAGGGTTGCTTCGCTAAAGGGCAGCCCTTTTGATTGTTCCATCTTGTGCCCGTCAAATTACAAGATGGAGGTGTGACATGGGAATGATCTACAAACGTGGAAATACTTGGTGGATCAAGTATTACCGCAATGGCAAATGTTTCAGAGAGAGTTCTGGGACCACCAAGAAAATGGTCGCCAAGAAGTTCCTGGACAGAAGGGAGGGCGAAATAGCGCAAGGCAAGATTCCTGGTATTCAATTTGAAAAAGTCATTTTCAACCAGCTTGCAGAGAACTTTCTTCGGGATTACCGAATCAACAAGAAAAAATCGCTTGCAAGAGCAGAAAAAAGTGTAAATCGTCTAAAAGAAGTCTTTGAGGGTATAAAAGTACCGGAAATAACCACTCCAAGAATCAATGCCTACATTGAAGATAGGATTAATGAAGGAGCAGCCAACGGAACAATTAATCGTGAGCTGTCTGCCCTAAAACGGATGCTGAACCTTGGAGCCAAACAAACTCCGCCTATTGTGGACAGGGTGCCGCATATCCCTATGCTGAAAGAAAACAACGCCAGAAAGGGTTTCTTTGAACATGATGAATTTTTGGCCGTGCGTGAAGCTCTTCCAGAATACATGAAAGGATTTTTCACCTTTGCTTATAAATCCGGCTGGCGGCTGTCTGAAATTGCAGGCATCAGTTGGAGACAGGTGGACAGGAATCAGGGCATCGTAAGACTTGAAGTTGGTGAAATCAAAAACGATGAAGGTCGGACGGTTTATCTTGATGATGAGTTGAAAGATGTTTTCAACTGCCAGTGGGAAGCCCGTAAACATGGACACATGATGTTGCCATATGTTTTTCCCAATCGCAAAGGCGATGACCAAATCAAGCGTTTCGACAAAGCTTGGAAAAAAGCCTGTGATGTTGCGGAGATCGGCAATCGTTTATTTCATGACTTGAGACGGACGGCGGTTAGGAACATGGTCAGGTCTGGAATCCCCGAGCGTGTAGCCATGATGATTTCGGGCCACAAAACAAGGTCGGTGTTCGAGCGATATAATATTGTCAATGATGCCGATCTGATCGATGCTGCCCATAAACAAGAGACCTACCTGAATTCCAGGACGGGCACAGTTTTGGGCACAATTCACCAAATTGACGAAAAAAGGGCTAACACCGATGGTTGCTAACCCTTTAATATTAAATGCAATTTAATGGTGCCCCCGGCAAGGATCGAACTTGCGGCACATGGATTAGGAATCCAATGCTCTATCCACTGAGCTACGGGGACATTTAGTAAGAAAAACAATTTGTTAGGCTTCACAATTGTAACTTCTCAGTAAATCCGGGTAAATTACATGATACAAGACTCGCCAGCTGACTCGTCTTTTTTATCTTTGTGCTAAATTGTGCCCGCAACGGATTTTAGGTAATTATCCTGCTGTTTTGCAGCAAGTTTGAGGTCAGTGTCATTTACAATATTATATCGGTCAAAGACTGATCTCGTCTTATGTCCTGAAATCATCATGGCAACACGTTCGGGGACTCCAGAGCGGACCATATTTCTAATGGCGGTCCTTCTGAAATCGTGAAAGTGTCTTAAATTAATTTTAGCATCTTTGCAAGAATTTTTCCATGCCTTATCGAACCGTGTTTCTGAACTACTTAACCCATCTTT
>Ga0255432_1071_pt1 | contig 18471 bp, 19 predicted proteins | sample ANMaggSeSYBR02I6_FD_182656 | JGI IMG/M metagenome (GOLD analysis project Ga0255432, IMG submission 182656) | Sediment cell enrichment communities from methane seep in Santa Monica Basin, California, United Staets - ANME aggregate JGI... | ecosystem: Environmental > Aquatic > Marine > Cold seeps >...
ATCAAATCTATTTTTCCAGGTTATCAGCACAAGGCATGAGAGGAAGTCGACCATCATAACGACAAACCTGACCTTTACTGAATGGGGAAAGATTTTTGACAGTACCACTGTGGCCACAGCGATTGCTGACCGACTCGTTTACAACTCGGAAATCCTTGTTATGGAGGGAAAAAGTTATCGAAAGAGGACAAGATAGGACGACTAAAAAAATAAGGCAATTATTCCTCTACCCTGAAATAGAGTTCTTAAGATAAGGTTTGAGAGGTTGATTATCAGCTTGGCTATTTGATGGTCGGCATTCCCCAAATTTTTTTCTTGAAAGCTCGAAAGGGATTTGTGTGTTTTTTTAAACAAGACAAGACGCATAGGTGCGCCCTTTGATCGCTCTGGCTGGTTTGTAAACGATGATTTTGGCTGGTTCTTCGATCGGTGGTGACAAATATTATGCTTCTTAGAAACTTCAATAATGGTTTTGGTATTTTTTCTTGATGCTGAATTATATAGCGGCTCACGAGCAGCAATTGCCACAACCTCAGGTTTAATTGCCGGCAAAATATTTTCTAAAATAGATTGCCATTGCTTTTCATCTAAATGTTTTGAGTTATTATTATATTTTACAGGAAGATCACAATGAGGACATTGCATTCCGCATTCGGTATTGATCATCAAACTTAGTGTGCGTGGCAGTTCCATAAGATTTAATCTACGTTTATAACAAAGATAGAATTATATTTTTTTAAAATCAAAACATGGTGATAAGGCTAAGAAAAATGGGGAAAATCTTCCCTTGACCCTTGTTCGCTTTTCTTGAACATATATATGCAATAAGCCCGAGTGGGATTACACAATCGGTTTCAGTCCCCACAAAGGTTGCATCAAGAAACAAGCTTCGACTTTTCCCCTATCACTTCAAATACCATTTCACATTATTAAAGTCCGGTAAAATTTCTATTTTAGTGGAAATCACATGCAAATTCAACTAAAAAGATGACAATATGGATAATTCAAAATCCTCATATGAATGACCCCTTTTCTTTACTCACTTCAAGAAAGCTTTTATAGAAAAGCCCAAAATGCCTATGACCGAATATTTGAGGATTATTCATTCATCCAGGCGTGATAAACAGTGAGCAGGATAACCTCACTATGATTCAAATTGCTGCTGATCTTGCCAAGCTGTACACCTCCTTTATGGAACAAAGGGTGTGGAAACTGACCAGGAATGATACATCCAATGGCAAGAGTGCCGCATATGGATGCGCTGAGCCGGATATTTCTTCTTCTCATACTAAAAAAAGTGGCGTTTAATCAAGCAGGGCGCATGCAGGGGGACGAGCGCATGCAGGGGGACGCCCATGTAATTATGTGCAGGGGGACGCCCATGTAATTATGCGTTTCATATATCGTATAGAGATAATCGATGCTCTGAAACCAATTGTTCACCTCTTTGAACTGCCCTGCTTACCGCTGACTGGCTTAGACCCAATCTTTTTCCTACGTTAGTTCCTGAAATACCCAATTCTCTGACAGCCCAATAAGCTAAAACACTGCGGGCCATGACGCGTTCCGGTTGTTTGCCTGGCGACAATATATATTTAGCTGCTATTTTAAATATCTTGGAAACCCTTTCAATAATTGTGTCAAAGCCATATCCCATTGCTTCAAGCCGGTACCTACGTTCCATCTTTTCTGTCGCACCGCATAACACCCTCTCGACAAAATCGCTGTCTCCCAGTATGCGTTCATCACTCTTAAAGTGGATATTCATACGTCGCAACGATTTCAGAACACTCCAACCTCCAGCGCTTCTGATTAGTCCGCCTCCGGTCAACTCGGATTTCTTCCCATCTAATATCCCTTTTTCAACAAATACTCTATATTTTTTTCGAGCAGCATATTTTTGTTTGCCAAATAACGCTAACACCGTATCCACACCTTGCCATTGATCCTTGATTTTTGCCATCAGCCTGCTGTGACCGCTGTAAGGATAACGATCCAATTCCTTTAGGCCTGTTACCACTCTTGCCCGTAATGGATTTAAATGGATATAGCGAACCAGTTCCAGCAGATATGGATCTTCCTGGCATAAAATGGATTTATAACGATTCTGAAATACGTGCCCGTGTCTGCGATGCCGGCGGTTAAAGCTTACAGCATAACCGGTGAGTAGCCGGCGCATCACAGTGGCTATAGGCACTGTGCCGGTTCGAAGAAAAAGATGAAAGTGGTTGGGTACCAATGCCCAGGCATAGCATGGCGTTGATGTGTCTGATAAAATAGTGCTGAGCCGCTTAACAAAATCATCTCTATCCGCATTGTCGTAAAATATCCGCCTTCGTTCAATCCCTCGACATATAATATGATGCAATGCTCCTGGCGCGTCAATTCTTGCTTTTCTTGGCATAAGTAATCACATACTATACTTTAATATATTATGCAACGCATAATTACATGGGCGTCCCCCTTTTTTACACTCAAAGACAATCCTGAGTGGGCCGAAATGTCCAGGCAGTAGATTGAAGAACTCTCCAAATGATGTAATTTAGCTTCGACTATGGCTCTCCTATTCAATTGTTAAGGTGCTACCCTTATCTGAGAAATGTTCCTTTCCCCCAAAGTGGTATTGACAAGTTCGTATACGAAGTCTATACTCAAAGTCCAAAATGTAAACTAACCTGTAACTGAATACTGCTCTCGTCTGTTTGGAGTATTGGACGATGAAGGAAGGGCACTGGAACCATTAAGTGAAATGGTGGTATCTGATGTTCAGTGTGGTATAGATTCGGAAAGATACCCCTGTATTAGGCAGAAAACTGATTGGGAGGAGGGACAAAGAAATGGAATACCTTGACTTCAGGATTACGATGACAGAAAGCAATCAGGAAGGGAAACACGCCGTTCTTATCGAATCACCTGCCGGCGGCTTTACCGGAGAGTTTGTCAATCCCTTTGTCAAAGCTGATTTTGATGAAAAACTAGTACGAGGAAGGCTCCAAGTAAGATCACTGGAGGAGATACGGTCTGAGGAAGCTCTGCAGGATATTGGCCCGATTGACTCAACAAATGACCTCGAGGAGATGGGGAACGAACTTTCCCAAGCCTTGTTTCAGGACCAAGTGATGAGTGCGTACGCTGAGAGCAAAGGCATAGTGGCAGGTAGCGGGCAGGGGCTTAGAATTAGAATTCGTATCGATCCTGGTATGGAGGAATATGCTCAATTGATGAGTTTGCCCTGGGAATTCCTGTACGATGAGGCAGCAAACGTACGTATCGAGCTGGTACCGGATAGGGTAATAGTCCGTGATCCCATCACGCCTACTCCACCTGATCCCCTGACAATGACGCGCCCATTGAGAATATTAGTAGCTATCTCTGATCCTCAGGACAGTCCCCCTCTGAAACTGGGCAGAGAAATGCTCTCTCTTTCGAAGGTTGCTGAAATACCAGGCATTGAGGTTAAATTTCTGGAGAAAGCAACAATTCAACGGCTCAATGATGAAATGCAGGAGAAAGAGTACCACGTGTTTCATTTTATGGGGCATGGGGGGATTGATAATGAAAAGCCTGTGTTGGTTTTCAAGGGCGAAGATGACAACGGATATCCTATGGATGGACAGGGCTTGAGGCTTGCCCTCTCTAGTTCCATCCGACTGGTGTTTTTGAACGCTTGCGAAACAGCAAGGATTCCCGAGGGTGATCCGTTCGCATCGATTCCCACTGAGCTTCTGAAAGGGGGCATACCCGCGATAGTAGCTATGCAATTTCCTATATCTGATTCTGCAGCAATAAAATTCTGTGTGAGATTCTATAGCAATATAGCTACTGGTATACCAGTCGATCAAGCCATGGGCGAGGCACGAAAAGAGATATTCTTTGCGGTGGATACCAGACCAGAGTGGGGTACCCCGGTACTCTTCATGAATTCACCCAACGGAACACTTTTCGACATTGAGGAAGAGCCACAATCAGAGCCAACCTAGTTGACGACACACGGAGCGGGAGCGGGTGATTCAAAGAGAGAAGATACGTAACCTCCTGCTGAAGTCGATGTGATGCGAATGAGGTAACGTCAGACGGATCTAGGATCTGGAATCTCCTCCAGCCCAAACACTGTTTCGGGCGTAACCGCCTCGATTTGCACACCATGGATCAGGTAGAACTTTGGGAATCCCTCTTCCGTATCGCTCCGAGCACTCCGAAAACCACCCGGTGTAAGCGTACCTCTCCAGATGATACCAGTATCGAGGCATTCCATTTCGCTTATCAGCAGAGTACCAGCTGGGTCAACTATTCCACGCGTAACCATTATCTTGCTTTTCGGATTAATAGGAGCAATACTATAAAATTTAGCGTCTTGCATAATTCCTCCTAAGTCCATCTTAGAGTAGCCCGAGGAAGATGGCAAACAAATACAAGATGACGAATTTGAACCAAGGGGGCAACAGCGTCACAAGGTCTTTAAGCCTAGCTACATCATCGGCAACTAGGCGTTCTTGTAGAACCCTTACCAGCCATCTTCGATCATCTTGACCTGCAGGGACGGGCTTTCTGCTGAAAAGGAACCGCAGCATATCAGTGTACGCTTGCATTGTTGCTAAACCTATGCTTACGCTCAAAGCAACCCTTTTCACTGTATATGGAATAGTGTAATCGAGCACCCAAGAGTCAATGCAGCTAAACACATAAAAGAAAGCAAATCCCGCGCCTGAAGATGCGAGGAACCCAACCAAGTAGAAGAGCAACACCCAGTTCCAGCTTTTCACAATGTTCCTCCTGGTTTCGAGAAGGCAAGGCCTGAAACAATCAGGTTTCGTATTTCATCGCGTTGGATGTGTACGGCTTTTTTACGTGACTTGCACCAAAGACGGGCAATAGGAGTCTTCCCAACACCGGCTGCACCACCAAAAAGTACGATCAATCTTCCACCAATCGTTTCCCCATACTAATTACCTTAACCTGTCCCCATAAAGGATACAACCCTTTAAGTTGGAGTTACTGGCATAAAGTCAAAAATAACGTATCTTATTTTAATCGTCCAAGTAGAAAAGCTGGGTTGTCCCTTAACCCGACTTCCGCGCTTTAAAAATAATTGCAATATATTTAAGCTGTTATGGCGACAGCCACTACACAAGTCCCTCTTACTTGTTTCTGAGGTAAATGATGTCCAAAATCTACCAGGAGATAAACAGGGAGAGGGGCGAATGTCATATTCCTGTCTGAACCAGTCACGGATGGCAAAAGCTTTGGCTATCCACCGTTGTATCCGCGGCCAGTTACTGCCGGTGTGACGAATAATATCTGCGATATTACTTCCTTGCTCGTACATTTTAAGAATATATGTCAGCATGCATAAAGATGCCCGGATTATTGGCAAAAGAGCATGGGGGAGGATTGAAAATGTTTTACACGGACATAAATCATTGTCACAGCGAAAGCGCTGGATATTTATCAATTCATCATTAAACAGATATCGGCTGTAAAAGCCCCATTTTATATATGCATGACTGTTCCCGCAGTGGGGACAACAAACAAACGTAATACAATTTTTTCTTGTAATTTCTGATAAAACAGTTATCAATGAATTCCATCGGGGCATGTATTATTTCTCCTCTTTTTTGAAATTTGCGTTTCTATGAGGGTTATAACACATGCCCCCCCTCTTATCCCAATGGCATTCAGTTAAGGCATTTTAAGTATAAAATTATCCATATATTGCATACGCCTTCATTGCGCTACACAATATGCAGCCCTTTAAATGCCATTTTTTGCTTAACTGAATGCCATTGCCTCTTATCCCCCCCAAAATGGGGGAGGAGGATGATAGGCATAAAGCGGTTCCTGCTGTCTACGAAAAACAAACCTCTTTTTTATTTTTAAAATAATGCACCTGAAAAATTTCACTTGGGCAAACGTGCGTGGGATTTTAGGCTGAATTTTTGGGATATTATCGTGACTCTCTACAATTTCCTCCCTATGTTACGCTATTTCTAACAGGATATCATTCATCCAGGCGTGATAAACAGTAAACAGGATAACCTCACTATGATTCAAATTGCTGCCGATCTTGCCAAGCTGTACACCTCTTTTATAGAACAAAAGGGTGTGGAGAAAAACCAGGAATGATACATCCTTTGGCAAGAGCGCCGCATATGGACGCACTGAGCCAGACATTTCTTCTAATACTAAAAAAGTGGTGTTTAATCAAGCGGTTTTCTCTGGTCGTAAAACAATACCCCAGACCAGTAAACCAGGTTCTGACACGAATATGGCGCCCGGGCAGAGCGGAGCTGGCTGGACTGAGTGAGGGGTATTCAATGAGTTGAGGGCGCAGCTTGAACGGGTCATTGATCTGCCTCTACTAAATCCCTCAATCCCTATTTCTACATTTCTGTCGAAATTACCTCAAATCCTACCATACAGTAGGATACAATGCCATATTATTTCTACGTAACATAGCATGAAACACATTAGTTTTAACTATAGTATTCAATAGTTAGATATATAGACATATTCACCGTAAAGAATTGGCACGCATTTTGATATACATTTCATATAAACACAGTTCAAGCTCACTTTATTTATAATAGGAGTTATCATGAAAGCATTTGGCGATTTGAAAAAATATAAAGCGTTTCTATTGACATTATTGGTTTGCCTTATTTCTTCTACTGCCTTTGCCCAAAAAGAATCTAAGAAACTCCTTGTCTTTGCCGGAGCGGGGATGCGGCTACCTCTGAATGAAATAGGAGAAAGGTTTGAAAAACTTTATGGGATAAAGGTCATATACGACTATGGAGGAAGCGGAAGACTGGGCAACAAGATACTTGTCGGGCAATCCCCTGACGTCTTTATCCCGGGCAGCGACAAGTGGGCAAAAATCTTAAAGAAAAAAGGCCGTGTAAAAGATTATATGTCTGTTGCCTATCATACTCCTGTTATCATTACCCCTGAAGGGAATGGCAAGGTGAACTCGCTTGGTGATTTTCTCGATAGCAACAACCGGCTCGTATTGGGCGATGCCAGGGCGGCTGCCATAGGCGGAGCTTCTGCTGCAATATTTAAAAAAGCAGGGCTCGAAGAATCAAGGATGAATGTAAGGGCAAAGGGACAAGCAGTTAAGCAATTAGTGTTATGGATTGATGGGAATAATGCTGATGCTTCTATTGTCTGGAAGGCAGATGCGGTTCAGTCCGGCAGGGTTAGAATTGTTGGCATCCCTGAGCAGTATAATGTCAGAAGTATTATTCCGGTCTGCCTGATGGTGACACATAAAAAGGAGACAAATGAATATATTCATTATCTTCTCGGCATTGAAGGTAAGGCAATTTTCAAAAAACATGGGTTTGAAGTGGTGGAATAAATGAAAAGTTTTTCCTTCGACCTGGCTGTATCGCTTATTGCGGGAATTTTTGTGTGCCTGATTGCGCTCCCCATGCTCGCTCTTTTTACAACAACTTCGTTTGGAGAACTGGTATGTCAGCTCAAGTCTCCATTAGTCTTGTCAGCGGTTCTCATAAGTCTTGAAACATCACTGACAGTAGTCTTCCTTGCGTTATGTCTGGGAATCCCCGTGGCCTATTTGCTTGCTATGAAGGACTTTAAAGGCAAAGAGATATTAGATACACTGGTTGATCTTCCTATTTGCATGCCCCCTCTGGTTGCGGGCCTATCCCTTCTGATTTTGTTGGGAGGAAATAGTAAGTTTGGCGGCATGTTAAGCAACCACGGAATAGATCTGATATTTTCTAAAAAGGGAATTATAATTGCGCAGCTTTTTGTTTCAATTCCGTTTCTAATTAAATCAGCAAGGGACGCGTTTGAATCGATAAATAAAAATGTCATCAATGCCTCATTGACCCTGGGAGCGTCAAAATTCTATACGTTTAAAACGATTCTACTCCCGCTGGCTAAAAACGGCATCTATACCGGCATGATTATGACCTGGGCAAGGGCGCTGGGAGAGTTCGGCGCGACTTCCATGGTGGCCGGCTGCATTCCCTTTAGAACTGAAACAATGACTGTGGCCATTTATCAGAATGCCATGTCAGGAGAGCTGGCTTCCGCGACCGCTGTTGCCCTGCTCTTGCTGGTATTTTCTTTTACATTGCTGCTGGTATTCAAATCAAGGTATAGACTTTTAGATAAATAATTTCACTGCGTTATCAGTCGTCGACGTATAACTAATACGCCTTTCTCCTTATAGCCTTGTGAAATGAATTATCTGAAAGTCTATACAAGCGGGGTAATGGAAATGGGTATTGTATTAAAGGAAATTTCAAAAAGCTATAACGGCCGGACAGTGCTGAAAAATTTAAACCTTGAGATTAATCAGGGAGAATTTCATGTGCTGTTAGGACCGAGCGGCGGCGGCAAGACAACTACACTGTCTGTAATGGCTGGACTGACTGAACAGGATAGCGGATCTGTTTCTATTGGCGGCCGGGATGTAAGCAATCTTTCCCCTGACAAAAGAAGAATTGGTTTTGTCTTTCAAGACCATGCCCTGTTTCCGCATCTAACCGTTTTTGACAATGTTGCTTATGGGCTCAGGGTCAGAAGGGTCAAGGGGCATGAGATAACACGGAAGGTCGTGTATTATTTAAGCAAAGTAAGTATTGCAAAAGAAAAGGATAAATTCCCACACCAGTTAAGCGGGGGACAAAAACAAAGAGCCGCCCTGGCCAGAGCGCTCGTTATTGAACCTGAAATACTTCTTATGGATGAACCTATGAGCAGTCTGGATGCCATGACCAAAGAGACAGTACGGGATGAATTAAAAAGTATTCAGCAGGAAATAGGTGTGACCACGGTCTATGTTACTCATGACCAAAGTGAGGCAATATTGTTGGGAGACCGCGTTTCAGTGCTTAACAACGGGAGGGTGGAACAGATAGAATCCCCTTCCGAACTGTTCCATCACCCTAAAACCGAATTTGTGGCCCGTTTTGTCGGGATCAAGAATATCTTAAACGTATCTCCGATCAGAATAAACAACCATGAAGCCACAGTACAAATCAATAATGACGGCATGGAACACCCCATCAGGATTAGAGTCAAAAAATATCCTGTTTTTGAAAAAGGCAAAGAGATCAACCTGTGCATCCATCCGGAAAAAATCACTCTGAAAAGAGAAGAAGAAACATATGCCGGCGACTTGAACCGAATCAGGGGGAAAATAGTAAAAATAACAAATAACGGTAATGGCTTTATGGCAATAGTTGACATTGGCGGCACGACACTGCATGCAGCAATTTCAAGTGATTTTAAGGTGCATGAGAATGTATGGGTTTGCTTTGCCCCTGATGCACCTCACCCCCTATGCGGCAAAAAGTGCAGAGAACCGGAGCAGCGGAGAAAATGCCTTAATAGCATGGGTGCAATACAAAAAAAGTGACATAGAACAAAACGTAACCATTTCGGTGCCAAGAAGCACCAATTGAATGATGAATGTCGAACAGGGAATGTCGAATGTCGAAATGTGGATGTTTTCTTAAAATTATTAAGTACCTTCCTTCGTAATTCGACATTCCTTGTTCGACATTCGACATTTAAGCTGATTAAACTCGTTCAACGATTAGTTGTCACTTTTTTGTATTGCACCCTAATAGCATTGAGTGAGGAGTGACCAAGGTGAAAGGAATTATCGATTCTACATTGAGGGAAGGTGAGCAGGCGGCTAATGTTTATTTTGATCTGACTGAAAAGCTGCGTATCATTGATCTGCTCATAAAGGTTGGTGTTGATGAGATAGAGCTGGGAATTGCAGTGCAAAACCCCGAGACCAGGGAACTCATCAAACAAGCCGGAAAACTCGCAGGGTGTCCGAAACTTGCTTTGTGGTGCCGGTGCCTACCCGGAGACATTGAAGAAACGTTGGCCCTGTCGCCGGATGTTCTTGCACTTTGTATTCCTGTTTCAGACATACATATAGAACATAAACTGAATCAAGATAGAACATGGGTAATGACGAGAGCGCGGGAAAGTATACGGCAGGCTATGGACAAGAGCCACTGTTATCTTTCCCTCGGTCTGGAAGATGCCTCCAGGGCTGAGCCGGATTTTGTGGAAGAGATATCTTGCCTGGCCGTGGAAGAAGGTGTTAACAGGATACGTTTTGCAGATACCGTAGGAATCATGGATCCAGTCTCCATGTTCAGGGTTATTACGAAATTAAGAAAACGATTCAGCATTGATATCGGGGTCCACACACACAATGACTTCGGCATGGCCACTGCCAATGCAGTAAGCGCCCTTGCAGCCGGTGCCGATTTTGCGGATGTAACAGTAAATGGTCTTGGTGAGCGAGCCGGCAATGCGGTACTGGAAGAAGTAGTAGGCTTTTTGGCGAAAAGAAAGGGGATGGACAAATACAACCTAAAACGCCTCCGTCCTCTTTCCGAGTATGTTGCAAAAGTTTCCGGCATTCCTCTTTCTTCAAGAAAGCCTGTAGTTGGAAAAGATATCTTTACATGCGAATCGGGTATCCATATAGATGGACTCATAAAAAATCCTTCCAATTATGAACCATTCGATCCTGAGGAGGTATCTATGCGGAGAAAATTCCTTATTGGCAAGAAGGCAGGGAGAAGCGCGTTACGTCACAAGCTCAAGAGTCTGGGTATAAATACAGAAGACTATATTCCGGAAGAACTCTTAAGGAAGGTCAAAATCGAATCATCGCGACTGAAAACGAGTTTTAGCGACGAAGAGCTTTTGCGTTGCGCAAGCATGCTTTCTCCCTAAAGCTTTCCCTTTTTTAGAATCGCTATAAGGAGCCATAGCCCCATTACCGCGGCTGCCAGGAAACCGATGATGCCGATGAAAGAAATGCCGAACAGGAAAGGCGGTGTCTTGGAAAGAACGATTAATGCGGAGCCGATTATAAGGGCAGCGATGACAATAGCAAAAGCAATCCGATTGCTGATCTGGTCATGGGTGGACAACATCGGCTCAAGCCCCCGGTGCTCGAACTCCATCTTGATCTTGCCCTGCTTCATCTGTTCCAGAATCTCACGCGTTTCTCCTGGAATTTCCTGCATGAGTTGAACAAACTCGACACCGGACCTGACAATGTCATCTGCCATTCGTTTAGGATGATAACGGGCCATCTTGACTCGCCGGATAAAGGGGGTGGTTTGCTTGATCATTTCAAAATCAGGATCAAGCAAAAGTCCAATTCCCTCCACAGTAGCCAATGCCTTCATCATAAGAAAAAGATCCTGCGGTATCTGCAGGCGATGTCTGGAAAGTATCTTCAGGAGTTGCTGGAGAAGTTTTTCCATTTGCAGGTCTTTGAGCGGCACATAAAAATAATGCCCAATGAAGTCCGTCAAATCTCTTTCCAAAGCACGCACATCCGGTTTTTCATCATATTCAGTGAGCTTAAGGAGCATCTGTGTGGCCCTGAATTCATCCCGTTGCACCACGGTATAAATAAGATCTGCGAAATCCTCCCGTGTCTGCCGGTCAATGGAGCCCATCATGCCGAAATCAATATAGCAGATAACATTGTCCGGCAAAACAAAGATGTTTCCAGGATGGGGATCGGCATGAAAAAAACCGTGATCGAATACCTGCCTTAGAATCAGGTCAGCCCCTCGCGCGGTAATGATCTTTCTGTCCAATCCTTCACGTTCAATACGATCAATCTCGGATGCCTTGATTCCGTCAATGTACTCCATGGTAAGTACACGCTCAGTTGTTGTATCCCTAAAAACCTTGGGGACATAGACAGTCGGATCATCCATAGATTGGCGGGCAAACCTCTCTATGTGTAAGGCTTCTATGGTGTAATCTATCTCTTTTTCCAGGGTACGGGCAAATTCCTGAACAATCCTGACAGGACGGTGTACCTGCAATTCCTCTAAATGCCGCTCCATAAGGGAGGCTAAATGGAGCATAATCTCCAGATCGACTTCAATGATTTTGCGGATGCCGGGACGTTGAACCTTAACTACCACTTCCTCGCCGTCTTTCAACTGTGCTCTGTGAACCTGGCCTATGGAGGCTGCGGCAAGGGGTGTATCCTCAAAGTGTTGGAATATATCTTCGATCGGCCTGCCAAGCTCGGATTCTATAATTTGCCTGGCTTCGGTATAGGGAAAGGGAGGGACATTATCCTGGAGCTTTGAAAGTTCCTGTATAAATTCCACGGAAATCAGGTCCGGACGGGTGGAAAGTATCTGGGCCAACTTAACAAAAGTCGGGCCAAGCTCTTCCATAACCATCCGTACCCGTTCCGCTCTGCTGAGTTTTTCGACCTGCTCACGTCGTTTTCTGGAAATCATCTGAAGACCGATTTCAAGATACTGTTCGATTTTCAGGATGTTCACCAGATCCCCAAAGCCGTATTTAAACAAAACCGTAAGAATATGGCGGTATCGCTTCAAATGACGGTAGGCTCGGCCGATTATGCCGATTTTTCGGATGCTTAACATCAGCCCTGCGAGCCTTTTTCTTTCAAAGCCTGCTCCAGTTTCTTTATTCGTTTCGTCAGATTTGACAATTCTTCCGCTCCGGCAAGGTTCATCTTCTTCATGGTATCCTTTACCACTTTTTCTATATCTTTCTCCAGATCCTCTTTAGCCTTCTCCGATTTTTTCAACAGATCATCGACTAATTTCTTCCCCTCTTTCTCCGACAACTTCCCCTTTTTCGCAAGATCCCTGGCCACTTCTTCTACCTTGTCTTTGGTCATGGCTGCCAATCCTACTCCCGTTAGCATGACCTTTTTAATGATATCAAACATAATTTTCCTCCTTTCAATCCTTTCAATGGTTATTATTACTTCTCCGTCTTTTTTTCAAGGGCCTCTTTTGCCCCTTTCCATAGTCCTGAGATGGCCCCTTTTGCCACAGCTACAGACCTTTTCCCAAGTTCTTTTGCTTCTTCGGCCATAATATGGGCTGCCTTGCCGATAGCTTCCGTAGTTGCTTTTGCTGTATCCATCCCTGCTTGTTTCAGGCTTACAGTGGCTTCTTCCGCAGCATGGCGAGCCTTTCTCCTCAATACAGCGGTCGTTTTTTTGCCCTGATCCGCAAGGTCATTTAATACATCCTTTGTCACATCTCCAGAACGTTGGGCCACTTTGCGAATAGTTTCTATGAAAAGGCCTTCGATTGCCTCAAGATCTTCCTTTGTCCGGGCAATATCCTCACGGACAAACGCCTTTGTCTTGTCCCCAACAGATTCTACTGCTGATGCGACCCCTTTTTGAACTCCTTCAAAAGCGCCAACAGCAACATTCTTAATCTCTTTGCCGGCCTCCTCAGCGGCTTCCACAGCGCCGGACATAACCTTCTCGGCAATTCTCTTTGCCCTGTCAGCGCTGAATCGGCCTTCTTTCACGGCTCTTTCAGTAGCATCTCTGGTAATATGCACTACAGTCTCTTTCACATCTTTACCGGACTCGATGGCCTCTTTGACTGCTTCTTTAATAGTCTGTCTGGTCAAACCTAACAGTTCCGTGCTTTTCAGCTTGATGTCAGATACAGCAGATTCAACCCTCTCTTTGATATCTTCGGGCAACGCAGCGCCTGCCTCTTTGGCTCCTTCCAGGCCTTTTCTAAGACTTTGCGACAACTCCGCCTTCTCATCTTCGAGTCGTTTTTCGAGTTTCCGGAGTTCATCCCTGGTGGCCTCCACTGCGTGATCTCCGCGGATGCGAGCGCCGGCAATGGCGCCTTCTACAGCTCCTTTTACAGTTTCTTTTGCATCTGCTTCAGCTTCCTTTAGGCCTTCCACCGCAGCAGCTACAGCATTTTTGACAACAGGCCGAAGTTCTTCAACACCGCCTCTGGTTTCGGCCACGGCAGCAGATACCGCATCCCTGACAAGCTCACATACTTTTTCTGTGGAGATCTGCCCGGCCTCTCTGGCCTTCTTCAACTCTTCTACAATACGATCTTTCATCTGGTTTTCCGCCATGATTCATACCCCCTCTTAAGATTGATGTTGGTATTTCTCAATTAAAGTTCACGCATTGGCACGCCATCTTCTCGGACATCAGGCCATAAAAAACGATGTTCATCAATTCATCGAGATGGTGCTCAATCTGCTCTTCGTTTTCCTGAACTAACCAGTTAAGCTCGAATCCCTTCAAGGCATGGCCAATGGCACTGGCTGCCAGGGGGACATTATTAAGACAAAAAACACCTTTTTCCACCCCTTCCTCCAGGATAGAGCGAATGATATTTACCTCCCGCTCAAAAAGTTCGCTGCGAATGCTCTCTGCTTTGGGCAAAACTTTTTCTATCCCATCCCGATCCAGATTGAGGATATTTATTGCCTTGCGCATATATCGGAACTTGGCTCTGGCAAAGGCGACAACCTTATCGCCAGGTAAGGCCTCTTGACCCACCGAAAATGATATTTTTTCTACTATCTCGTTTGCTTCCCGGCGGAGAACTTCCAGGTAAACACTGTCTTTACTGCCGAAGTAGTTGTATATAGTAGCCTTTGCGACGCGCGCCATACGCGCAATTTCATCCAGCGTGGTTTTCTGAAGACCATAGCGCCCAAACATCTTTTTCGCTGTATTGAGTATTGATTCAGCTTTTTCCTCTTTCACCTGCGCTCCTTTCTGAATTATCCATATTAGACTAATATCGTTTTTTAGTCTAAAAATACGCACAAAAATTATATTGTCAAGAAAAATTTCAAAAAACGTATTCAAAAGCGACTATCCCTCCAATTCAATAAGAAAAAGACAGAGTTATTGCCGTAAAAGAATGTTCATTTTTTTGGGTTTTGAACTCCTTTGTCTGATAAACGTGTGCAAAGCTCATTTTGAAGCGACTGAGCATGAGCCCTGCGCCCACCATACAGTTACCTACGAATGGCTCCTTATCTACGCTGTGACTATCCCGGAAGGTATTGCCATCAAGAAAAATATTTCGCAGAATCCACGATCCACCCACGGCGGCAAAAACATGGATTCCAAACCGCTGGTCACGACGAAAGAAACGGGGATCCGTTTCATCAATCGCAGCGTTTGTATCGGAACCAGGCCGGATAGTGAAAGTGCCGAAATCGTTTGGCAGGTTCCACCCAAACCGAAGCCCCGCTCCGGCATGAGCATAGATTAAAGCATTTCCTAAACCAGCTCCCATGTGGGGAATCAAATCATACCCAAAACCGCCGTCAATTTTTGACTGTCGTAATTTCCATTTGCGGTCATAGAAAACTCCCAAAACCGGCTCATCCTTGAGTTGGTTGTCCCAACCATTAAGAATATTATTATTGCTCAGTTCATGCACTTTTTCTTGAGTCTCCTCGGCATAAGAATGCGGCCCCACTATCCCCAGAAGAAATTCCAGGCTATCCATTTGGCGACTACTCTTGCTGTGAAACCCAATTGCATAGTAGAGTATTCCAGCATAGGGACGGTCATCCTTGACCAGATCACTGCTTTCGGTATCTTCGGGCGTGTAAATATTTTGGCCGAGGGACATAGACACAGAGTACTGAAGTCCAGGCTTGTTAACCAATGGCAGCCGTTTGATTAAGGGGTAGCTCCATTCGGGCAACCGGGAATTTTCTCGGTAGTCCATCAGGTCCGGTGAAATCCAGCTTAACTTCAACCCGCTAGTGTACAGGGAGTCAGTACGATGGAGCATGTCATTTTCAACGTATAAGGTAAATGTGTTGAAATCTTTGGCTGTTTCGTCTTGAGCCATGGCCGTCAAAGGGAGTAATCCCAACAGACTAACGAGAAAGGCAGATATTGATTTTATCGCACAGAATATCATATAATATATTGGTGCTCATTGCGGAATAGTCCGGCCTGTGGGAAGCTTCCCAACATCGTAACATAAAAGTTTCCCCGTAAACTACCACGAGGGCACCACTCGCCCCAGCATTCTCAAAAGCACCTGATTCTCGAATTCCAAATAGTCTTCCAAGTCTTTAACGGAATAACTTAGAAGTCTCTTGATGCCTGCCAATGACCGGGCTGGCTTCTGTGCAAAGTCTTTTGCTATCTTTAGCGCGGCCTCGTTAAGTTCGGCCAAGGGCACAACCTTATCCACAATACCAAGTTTCAGGGCCTGCTGTGCGGTGATATCTTTGTTTGAGAGTAGTATTTCAAATGCCTTGCCGGCACCCAGCCTCTTAGAGAGAAAAAAGGCTCCGCCTCCTTTTGGAACCAACTCCAATTCAAGGCAGGGATTCTGAAAAACCGTATTGTCTGCTACGATCCTGTAGTCGCAGGCAAGGCTCGTGTTCATAAAAAGCGAAATCACCTTTCCGCTGTCGGCATGAACAATCACCTTGTTGAAATCTACCAATCTCAATATGAACTGATCAACTGCATTGTATAATCTGTTGATGGCGTGTCGATCTAATTCCCGTTCCATCACTTGACGGTAAAATCTAAAGTACTCTTCACTCCCTCTCTTTTGTGGTGAGCCAATAATCAAGACAACTTTGATTGCATTAGTCTTTGAAACGAGTTCAAGATACTCAAGCAAATAATATTTTGCTGTCAAATTAATCGCTTGAAGGAGAATATTTTCTTTTACATTGAGTATGACAATATCTTCGACCATTTTTGCCGAAAAAAAATCATAGTTTCCCTCAAGACTTAACACTTTTCTCATGCCGAACCTCCCTTCGTAAGGTTGTCCGATCTGTCCGCGGCCGGTTCCATATATTTCCAGCCGCCGCCGAGGGCCTTGTAGAGACGCACCAGGTTGGAGACTACAGCACCCTCGCTCTGCGCCAGTTCATTCTGGAAGGACAGCAGGGAGCGTTGAGCGATCAGCACATTATTGAAATCCACCAGCCCTGCCTGATATTGATCCCTGGCCAGCAAAACAGCACGATTGGCGGCGTTCGTGGCTTTGGCCAGGGATTCTCTCCGGCGCTGTTCTTTGGCATAGGCCACAAGCACATTTTCTACTTCCTCCAGGGCCTTGAGTACCGCCGATTCGTATTGAATCAGGGCCTGTTCCTGGAGAGCGGACCGCACTTTGATGTTTTGCCGGATAGCACCGCCATGAAAGATATTCCAGGAGATGCCGGGACCAATACTCCATGTTCTGCTGGCAGATTCCAAAAAATCTCCAGTGGAGATGGATTCAAGCCCTATGGTACCCATTAATCGGAACTTGGGATAAAGGTCGGCCGTAGCCACGCCGATCCTGGCCGTCTGGGCCGCCAGATTACGTTCTGCCCGACGGATGTCGGGACGATGACGCAGGGTCTCGGCAGGGATTCCGACAGCCACTGTCACGGGGAGCATCGGTATGGGTTTCTTTTCGGCCAGTTCCTGATGGACCTCGCCAGGCTTTTTGCCTAACAACACCGCCAAACGGTTTTTGGCCGCCGCAAGTCCGGTTTGCAGGGTCGGAATATGGGAACGGATATTCTCCAAGTTGTACAGAGATTGCTGCACAGCCAGATCATCAATGATTCCTGCATGGTATCGCGAACGGTTCAGTTCGTAAGTTTCTTCCTGAGACTTGATATTCGCCTCGGTTACAGCCAGCCTAGTTTGGTAGGTACGTACCTCAACATAATTCAGGGCCACCTCGGCCAGCAGGCTCACAAGCACGTCGTGCAGGTCCTCCTGCGTGGCTTCGAGATCGGCTTGGGCCGCCTCGATGGCCCGGCGGGTGCCGCCAAAGATGTCCAGTTCCCAGCCGGCGTCAAATCCGGCAGAATAGAGTTTGATTTCCTTTCCGGTGCCACTGTTTTCGCTGCTGCGAGACTTGGTGGCCGAACCGCCGGCATCCAAAGTGGGAAAAAGATCGGCGCGCCTTATGCCCCGCAGTGCCCGGGCCTCGCGGATTCTGGCACGGGCATTTTTCAAATCCAGGTTTCCCTTGACCGCACGTTCTACCAGACTTTCGAGTTCCGGATCGTTCAACGTGCCCCACCATTGGGCCAATGTTTCAGGTTGGAGCTCTTCTGTCGTCAAGCCGCCGGCCAGTTCGGTATGCCATTTGATCGGGGCATCGGGCTTAACTTTTGTGTAGTCCGGTCCAACCGATACGCATCCGCTCAGGATCAGGCCGATAGCAACGGCGGGCAGGATTGAGAAGGAAAAGCGGTTCCCGCCAACTGCCGGTTTATGATGGTATAGATTAAATAGTATAAATCTCATGTTTATCTCACCTTGGATTATTGTTTTTTTAAACCCTCATCGATGGCTATGGTGGTCGCCTTTTCACGGCGTTTTGCTCGCCAGGCGCTGCCCTTTTCACGGAATGTCTGGAAGGCGTAATACAGCGGCGGAATCAAAAAAATGCCAACCAGCGTCGCCGCCAGCATGCCGGAAAAAACTGTGGTACCGATGGCCCGGCGGCTGCCGGCGCCGGCGCCGGTAGCGATCACCATAGGCGCTACGCCCAGGATAAAGGTAAGGGCGGTCATCAGAACAGGCCGGAAGCGAATTTTAGCGCCCTCCACCGCGGCCTTAGCCACGGAAAATCCCTGTTCCCGGCGGTCTCTGGCAAACTCCACGATCAG
>Ga0255432_1072_pt1 | contig 18433 bp, 14 predicted proteins | sample ANMaggSeSYBR02I6_FD_182656 | JGI IMG/M metagenome (GOLD analysis project Ga0255432, IMG submission 182656) | Sediment cell enrichment communities from methane seep in Santa Monica Basin, California, United Staets - ANME aggregate JGI... | ecosystem: Environmental > Aquatic > Marine > Cold seeps >...
ATGAAATAACCTACACTCTAAGAATGTAGAATTTACAAGTAGTTCAGCCTATTAATCAATTAAGTTTTACCCACAATTAAGCTTTACCCATTTTCCCCTGTAGGAAAAACCCTTCAAAAAGATCCTGTCCTTACGATCCTCCTGTGATGACAATTCTTAAAGAATCAAGGGGTTAGTTCCAACTACGAAAGTTTGGCATGCCCCTTGCTTTAATAAAAGGCCATTCCTGCAAGTCGAGGGGACAATGTTTCTCTTTCCTGAACAGGGCCGGGTGAAAACGTGGCCAAAAAAACAGGAAATGATGGGTCAGGCATGAAGAACATGATGAAGGTATTGATTGTCGATGATGATGAGGCATTAGCCTGTCTCATAAAGAAAATAATAGAGAAGATGGGCACCTATCGTGTGAAGACGGCAGTGAATGGCGAGGAGGGGTATGAGATCTTCCTCCACTTCAAACCCGATATCATTCTTACCGATATCCAGATGCCGGCTAAAAACGGCCTCGAAATGGTAAGGGACATTCGGAATCATGATCCCGGGATAAAGACGATCTATATGAGTGGGAACATGCATCAGTTTAGAACGCGCCTTGAAGAGGAAATGACCAAATACAAGGCAAGCCTTCTCGAAAAGCCCTTCTCTTTTTCCAAGTTGACAGGGTTGTTTCATGAATACCAAAAAGAACGGAGGTGATAAAAGATGAAAAGGTTTATCTGTATGTTTTTTGTAGTGATAATGTGCCTTGGTTTTGTTGGTTGCAAAGAGGAGGAAAATTCTCCTCCAGCGAAGACGGAAAAGATAACACAGCAGGTGGAGGAGACTATACCTCCCGTTGAAACTCTCCCCGCCCCTGTGGAAACACAGCCCCAGGGAGAACAGGAAGGAGGTGGTGACGTCTCACATGATAACCAATAACAACTGAAAAGCCAGAAGATTTTCAAACTTTGACCAAGCCCTAACCATAAATAAAAGGAGTAAAAAATAATGATGAAGAAATTAACATCAAGGAAGTTGTTTTCCATGTTGGTTGTTGCCCTGTTTATGCTTTCTTTTGCCGGAATAGCAGTTTCACAGGAGTCACAGGAAACAGAGGCAGTTGCCCAGGAGTCACAGGAAACAAAGGCAGTTTCCCATGAGTCACAGAAAACAGAGTTGGAAACAATGACAGGGATGATCAGCGATATAATGCCTGATATCGGACAAATTATAGTGGTAGAGAAGGAATCCGGCAAGGTAGTAACTTTAACCGCTGGTCCGGATGTAGACCTTAAAAACTTTAATGTGGGCGATCATGTAGTGGTAGAATGCACTCATGACATGGTTATCATATCAATCAATAAGCAAACCGAGTAAAATTAAAGAGAAAAACCGAGTCTTGATGAGAGGCTGCCTTATTCTGGGGCAGCCTCTTTTGTAAGAAAACCTTTGCAAGTTCAGAAGTGAAACTATTTCATTTTCTCACTGCTGCAAAACGGTAGAAAACATAAGGCGCCACGGTGATCCATACCAGCAATAAGCCCCAAATACGTCCATCCAAAATGTTGTAGTCATGAAAAAGCCGACTCCAAGGATGCCCGGCCACGTAGTGCCCAAAAAAGAACTCAAAGCAAACTGTCATAGTTAGCCAGATGAATCCAACTGAAAGAGACTGCACCCCCGACTCAAGCTGCCAGACGCGACTGATTGTCCAAATGTAAAGTCCAAAAAGAACTGCTCCCGTAACAGTGGATACTTGATGAGCGCTCAACTCACTAAGGTAGTTGCCATACCATTGCTCCCGGATAACACCATTAATAATGCCAATCACTACCATCGGAAGCCATGCAATAACGTATCTGACGATCATCCATTTCGTCTCCAAGTTGTGATTGTTGACATAACTACAAATGTTCTAAATCGGCTCGGTTTTTGCGGTCAAGTGCAGCAGATGATTAGGCAAACATGCTGAATTTACAAGCAAGCAATCCTTATTCACTATTCAAACTTTTGGGCTACCAACATAAAGTGTCCCGCTTTATGTTGGTAGCCCATTTCTTCGCAAAGAATCGCTCAACTTAGGTTTTAAAAAGTCTTGACAACCTGTTGTTGTTAAATAAAATATAGAAAAATTTGGTTCGCAGTATGAGACCTTTGAAAAATGTTCAATTTTGTTCAAGTTCAAGGAGGACGAAAATTTTAAATGCAGGAATACATTGAGTATTTCGAGGCTTAAAATTTGAGTCTGACGCAGGAATTGGGCAAAAGGGGGCGTTTTGCAAAGGTCTCAGCATATGGTGCCTGCGTAAGGCATAATAGGGAATCCGGTGAAAATCCGGTACGGACCCGCCGCTGTAATCGGGGACGAACGCCGCAAAATGTCACTGTTCAATTAATTTGGGCGGGAAGGCGCGGCAAGTAGGATGATCCGAGAGTCAGAAGACCTGCCATGTGCCTGTATTTTTGGGGAGAAGGTAAATCCTCAAGCAAATTATATTGCTTGAGGATTTTTTATTTTAGGGGGGTAAGAATTTGATTGATAGAAAAGAAATTAAGCTTGATGAAATTCTGGATGGTATTGTACCGGTTGACAGGGAATGGATAACAAAGGCAAGGGAACGTACGGCTCAACTGGTTATGCCGCCGAGAGCCCTGGGGAGGCTTCATGATATTTCTGAGCGGTTATGCGGAATATATAAGAATCTTAAGCCGTCTATAAATCAAAAGGCTGTTCTGGTTATGGCCGGAGATCACGGGGTGGTTAATGAAGGGGTGAGCGCTTTCCCACAGGATGTTACCGGAGCTATGGTTATGACTTTCCTGAAAGGCGGGGCAGGAATAAATGCAATTTGCCGGCATGTGGGTGCAGAGGTCTGGGTGGTGGATATGGGCATTATTCCTGAGTTAGAGCCAGGTTCGATAGATGGAGGAGATCGTCTTTTGGTGCATAAAATTGCAAAAGGGACAGCAAATTTTACAAAAGGCCCTGCCATGACACGTCAGGAAGCTGAAAAGGCAATTTTAACGGGATTTAATCTTGCTGCTGAGTTTTTCAATAAAGGTGTAGATATTCTGGGCACTGGCGATATGGGTATAGGTAATACCACTCCATCTGCTGCTATTGGAGCTGTGATTACAGGAAAGAGTCTGGAGTATATGGTCGGCAGGGGAACAGGGATAGATGAGGAAGGGCTCATGAGGAAACGAAATATTATCAATTCCGGAATTCAGGTAAATCAGCCGAACAGAAAAGACGGACTTGATATCCTGTCGAAAATAGGGGGCTTTGAAATAGGCGGAATCGCCGGATGTATGCTTGCCGGAGCGTATCATAATCGTCCTGTTATGGTTGACGGCTTTATTTCAACGGCAGGAGCATTGATTGCCCATATTCTTTGTCCTCATGTTACTGATTATCTTTTTGCAGGACACTGCTCAGAGGAGCCCGGGCATCAAGCGATGCTGGAATATCTGAAGCTTGAGCCAATTCTGGATTTGGGTTTGCGCCTTGGCGAAGGCACGGGCGGGGCGCTGGCAATGGGGATTATGGAGGGTGCCCTGCGGGTTTTTAATGATGTTTTAACATTTGAGGAGGCAGGTGTTTCAGAAAAGGAAACATAAAACCTAAATCCTGCAAGTGTCGAGTTTGCCGCAGACGCAAGATGCAGTGAATGAAGCTCCTGCAGATTACAATCCAATATCAAGGACGCAGCCGTCAAGCTAAAAGGCTATGAACATCGAACATCGAACGTCCAACGTCGAATTTTGAATAAGGTATTCTGCCAATTTATAAACTGGCGGAGCGAAGCGATTTCATCATTGGATGTTCAACATTGGATGTTCGACGTTCAAAAAACGCTTTACTCTGCCGTTCAATATTTTCTTATCATAAATATTATTTTTTCTCTTTTTGATACTGTCGAGTATATTTATTCTCGCCGGAACGGTCAAACCTTTCGGGGTCGCACAGGCGCAGCCCGTGGTTTAATTAACTAAAATCAGATAACCATCGCCTGCCTCCTCGCGCCATCGGGATAACTGTGCAGGCATGCAAATTGCGTAACGCTTTATGCTTGATGTTTTATACTTTATGTTATAAAAATTTAAATATTTGCCTCAAAAATCACAAAAAACATAAAGAAGGAAGGAGAACATCTATGGAAGTTTTGGCTGAGGAATCGAACAAAGAAAAAGAGCAATCAGAAAAGGAGACCACTGTGGCCTTGATGGATGAAAAACGGATCTATCGGCCGCTGCCCGAAATGGTAGTCAACGCTAACATCGACCCGAATGACTATGAAAACGCCGTAAAAAAGGGAAAGACAGACCTCGAAGGGTTTTGGGAAGAGGCGGCTATGGAATTGGACTGGTTCAGGAAGTGGGACAAGGTGCTTGACCGGTCTGAGGCCCCGTTTTTCAAATGGTTTGTCAATGCCAAGACCAATATAGCCTATAATGCCCTGGACAGGCATGTAAAAACCCACCGCAAGAACAAGGTGGCGCTGATATTTGAAAGCGAGTCCGGACAACGCTCGCGCATGACCTATTATGACCTGTATCGGGCCTCCAATATGGTCGCCAACGCTCTTACCTCTCTCGGAATCACAAAGGGGGACAGGGTGTCCATCTATCTCCCCAACATACCTCATATCACCATTGCCATGCTTGCCTGCGCCAAGGTAGGCGCCGTTCATAGCGTGGTTTACGCCGGGTTCAGCGCCATAGCTCTGAGGGACAGGGTCAATGATGCCGAGTCAAAAGTTATCATCACAGCAGATGGCTTTAATCGAAACGGGAAGGTTGTTAAATTGAAAGAGGTAGTAGATGACGCCATGCTTGATTGTCCCTCTGTGGAAACAGTAGTTGTGGTAAAATGGGCTGACATACCAGTCGATATGACTGATGGGCGTTATGTTTGGTACGAGGACCTGATGGAGGGTGAAAGCAAGGAATTTAAGACTGTTGAAATGGACGCAAATGACCCTCTTTTTATTCTCTACACCTCAGGAACGACCGGCAAGCCCAAGGGAGTGGTGCATTGTCACGGCGGCTACATGGTAGGGGTGAATCGGACATTGAAATGGGTGTTTGACATAAAAGAGACCGATATTTTTTGGTGCGCTGCTGATCCGGGTTGGGTTACGGGGCATAGCTATATTGTTTACGGTCCACTTATTTTAGGGACCACCACGGTCATGTACGAAGGGCATCCGTTGTTTCCCGGGCCGGATCGGATGTGGCAGATCATAGAAAAGTACGGGGTCAATATTCTCTATACAGCGCCAACCACCATTCGGATGCTTATGAGGTTTGGTTCTCAGCGTCTCAAAAAGCATAATTTGTCCACGCTCCGGCTTCTCGGCACGGTGGGCGAACCGATCAACCCTGAGGCGTGGATCTGGTATTATAAGAACGTGGGGAACAAGAACTGTCCTGTCATGGATACCTGGTGGCAAACCGAGACAGGCATGTTTATGGTAGCGCCAACACCATGTAATGTGTTGAAGCCTGGATCAGCTTTCAAGCCCTTCCCCGGTGTTCATATGGATGTGGTCGATGCCCATGGAGAATCCGTTGAACCTGGCAAGGGAGGGCATGTGGTCGTTAAAGAGCCATGGCCTGCCATGCTCACCACCCTTTACAAGGATCCCGAGAAATACAAAGAGGTTTACTGGTCAAAAATTCCTGGGGTGTATCTGGCCGGCGACATTGCCACCAAAGACAAGGATGGTTATTTCTGGTTTCAGGGCCGATCTGATGATGTTCTCAAGATTGCCGGTCACCGGATTGGCACAGCAGAGGTCGAAAGTGCCCTGGTCAGCCATAAACATGTTGCTGAGGCTGCGTGTATCGGTGTGCCTGACAAGGTTCGTGGAGAGGTAGCACAGCTCTTTGTCATTTTAAAGGAAGGCGTCGAAGAGGAAGAAGACGCCCTGGTAAACGAACTGAAAGCCCATGTCCGAAAAATGCTTGGACCCATTGTGGTCATCAAGGGAATTGATTTTAAAGACAAACTTCCAAAGACCAGGAGTGGAAAAATCATGCGCCGCGTGTTGAAAGCGCAGGAATTAGGATTAAAGGAAGGCGACCTGTCAACCCTTGAGGATTAACATTTGCGACCTGTGCGGTTAGCGGGTGCAACACAAAAAAGTTGCAGTGATCAGGCGTAACCGTTTAGCCTCTTTACGCGCTGATTTAATATCGAATATCGAACAAGGAATGTCGAATTATGAAGTTTTAACTGCGACAAAAGTTGTGCTGTCCGAATAATTCATACAGTTAAGCTTAAACGCCTTTTAAAATCAAATTCGCTACATTCCTTCCTTCGACATTCATTATTCCTTGTTCGATATTCGATATTTTTTTGTTTTGCAACTTTTTTGTGTTGCACCCCGGTTAGCCATTAGCGGTTAGCCGTTAGCATTGAAAAGTAGTGGAAATGAGAAATTTTAGAGAACTTAATCAACAGGTAAATGAGGTAAAGAGGATGTTGAATGGTTTTATCCAAAAGCTAACCGCTAATGGCTAACTGCACAGGTTGAACATTTGCACGTAAAGATAGGGAGGAAATTATGAGTTCAAGTATTTACTGGTTAATTATCTTTGTTTTTGCTTACTGGGTCTATTGTATTACATGGGGAATCAAAGGAGCCTTACGCGCCAAGACTGCATCGGATTATTTTATTGCCGGACGACAAATCAGTATATGGGTCTTTGTCCTGGCAGCCACGGCCACATCGTTCAGCGGATGGACATTCGTGGGGCACCCGGCCCTGGTCTGGCGAGATGGTTTTCCTTACGCGTACGCCTCTTTTTATGCCATCACCATCCCATTTACCGGCGTTCTGTTTTTAAAGCGCCAGTGGCTCCTTGGCAAGAGATACGGCTTTGTCACACCAGGAGAGATGTTCTCCACATATTTCAAGAGCGATACCATGCGCATCTTGACCGTTATTGTCGCCCTCTTTTTCAGCGTTCCATACCTTGGGGTGCAACTGAGGGCTTCGGGATATCTGTTTAACGTTTTGACCGACGGTTTGCTTTCTATCAACGTGGGCATGGTCATGTTAGCCTCGGTGGTGACCATCTATGTGGCCTTGGGCGGCCTGCGATCTGTGGCCTATGTGGATTCAGCCCAGTGTGTCTTGCTGGCCGTTGGAATCGTTGCACTGGGAATCATTACCCTTGCTTTCTGCGGCGGCTGGGACGGTCTTACATCCGGAATCGCAAAAATCGTGCTTGCCGACACTAAGCTTACTCCTGACGGTTACAGTCATTATGTTGCTATTCCAGGGGTGATCCAGTGGGTGCCGGCGGCAAGCAAGTCCGTGGGCGGCGGCTGGACCGGCGTGATGATCCTGACATATATGTTTGCCCTCATGGGAATCCAGTCAGCCCCTGCATTTTCCATGTGGGCTTTTGCCAACAAAAACCCAAAACCCTTTCCCCTTCAGCAAGTTATAGCTTCTTCTATCGGGATAGGATTTATCCTCATGGTTTTTACGGCAATCCAGGGGATGGGAGGACATGCCCTGATGGATGCCGGCATTATTCCATCATTAGCGGATGGAAAGCAGGGAAGCCTGGTTCCGTGGCTTATTCACCTTATGGGAGATCACGTGCCCTGGCTTACCGGGCTTCTGGCAGTCTGTGCGCTGGCCGCCATGCAATCCACGGGCGCTGCTTACATGTCAACAGCGAGCGGCATGTTGACTCGTGATCTGTATAAACATTTCCTGAACAAAGACGCATCCCACAGGCAGCAGAAGTTTTTCGGACGTCTTCTGGTAATAGTTGTCGTCGGAGCGGCTCTGATTGTGGCTATTACCTCCACAGACGCCCTGGTCCTCTTAGGGGGACTGGCTGTTTCTTATGGATTTCAGATGTGGCCGGCCCTGATTGCTATTTTGTATGTGCCATGGCTTACAAGACAGGGAGTCGTGACTGGTCTAATTGCCGGTCTGATTGCAGTGACATTGACATATCAATTTAAACTTGGGTTACCATGGGGAGCCTATCCTTTGACCATCCACAGCGCGGGCTGGGGGATCATATTTAATCTTACCCTTGCCGTGTTAGTGAGCGCCTTTACACAGCCGGGTAAGAAGGAATTTGCCCGACGGTTCGAATTCCACAAATTCATCAGACAACATGCCGGCGTTCCAAAAGCAAAACAGCACTTGAAACCAATTGGCTGGATCATCACCCTTGTGTGGTTCATGTTTGCTATCGGCCCCTTTGCCGTGATCGGAAACTCCATTTTCGGCAACCCGAATACGCCTGAAACGTGGTTTTTGGGCATGCCGTCCATATGGATCTGGCAGATTATCTGGTGGGCATTAGGCTGCTATATGATGTACTTTCTGGCTTTCAAGCTGGAGATGTCCACAAACATCACCGGTGAAGTAGATGTGCTGGCCGAGGATATCGGGGACGTAAGGGTGCCTGAAGGAACTGGACCTGCACGAAAGTCGGTTTAGGGAAAAAGTAGCCGTTCACGGCTTGAAACTTGAAATTGGAAATTTGGAAGAACAGTACAAAAGCATGAAGGCCAAATTTCCAATTTCTGTTTTCTAACTTCAACGTTCCGTGAACACTTACAAATTACCTTAGAAGGAGAAATGTTATGAAAAAATACAGTCTTATTGTACTGGTTTTTACGGTTTTCTTTTCGTTGATGTCAATGACGGTGTCAGCCGAAACAGATGCTGAACGCTTGGACCGCCTGGAAGGGGAGATTAAGGAGCTGAGGGAGAAGCAAGCCACGACTGAAAATGTATTGTCCGAAAATGTATTGTCCAAAGCTGAAAGCGTATGGTCCAAATACAACATGCGCCTTTATGGACGGATAAAATTCGATCTCAACTATGATACAGCGGAATTCAAGAAATATAATGATTTCATCGGTGTGGTTAAGGAAGATGCCTCAAATGATTCTGTAAATTTCAACCCGCGGGATACCCGTTTCGGGTTTGAGACAAGCCACACAGATGGGAACTGGACAGCTAAAGGCCGTTTTGAAATTGATTTTTACGGGGACGTAAGCGGCAACAGCCTGATCCCCCGAATGCGCCTCGGATATATAGATCTGGCAAACAATTCATCCGGCACAAGCCTTAGGGTTGGACAGGATTGGATTCCCGTGGCCCAGCAGAATCCGGCTACCATTGATTTCGGTGTCCTGAGCGCTGCCGGCAACCTGTGGTGGCGTATACCCCAGGTTACGCTTCGCCAAAAACTGGGCGACGTGGAACTTCTTTTATCTGCGATGAAGCACCGCCGTGAGGATACTGAAGATGAAGAGAGGATGCCCTGGTTTCTTGGCCGGGTTGCCTATAATTTCGGAGATGGTAACCTCGTTGCCCTGGGTGGTGGCTACCGGACCGGCGAATATATCTCTGATGCTGGAGTACATACCGGCAAGGATATAGATCGATGCCTGGTCGCATTAGAGCTTAAATTAAATTTAGGGCCTGTTCTGCTCAAGGCTGAAGGATTCTGGGGAGAAGCTTTGGGTAAAGATTTTCTCCGCTATGACATGGACGTAAACGATAGTGACCCGAATAATCCAAAGGAAATAGAAGCAATAGGTGGTTTTATCAGCCTGACCGCAAATGCTACCGATGATATTACTGTGTCCGCTGGATATGGTATTGACGATCCCAGGAATGATGACATGAAAACAATGAGAGGAAACCTCGGTGACGAGCAGTTTACCAAGAATTCCATAGCGTTTATAAATACCTGGTATAAAGTTACCAAAGGGGTAAAGGTCGGCGCAGAAATTATGTACGTGGAAACTGAGCGTTTTAACAGCACCGACGCGGGGCTCCGTTATACCCTGTCGACGTTTTACAACTTCTGATTTTAGTAGGGTGCAATACAAAAAAGTGACATAAATTATATCAAATAATCGTTGAATCAGTCTAATCAGCTTAATGTCGAATGTCGAACAAGGAATGTCGAATTACGAAGGAAGGTACATAATAATTTTAAAAAACATCCACACTTCGATATTCAATATTCCCTGTTCGACATTCATCATTCAATTGGCGCTTCTTGACACTGAAATGATCACGTTTTGTTCTATGTCACTTTTTTGTATTGCACCCTTTTAGTAGAGGATGAGGAGATGGAGCGAACCACTAACCTGATAATGAATATTTTGAGTGTTATCGCCCTGACAGTAGTTGTATGCCTCAGCCCTGGATGCAACGAGCAAAACAGCCCGATAGACCAGCGCGAAAAGGTTTATCGGGCTCTTTTGCTTGACGGCAATCGTCTTCTGGAAAAAAAGAAGTACCAAAAGGCGGCCGATCTTTTTACAGAGGCTGTTTCCAGGGAGCCTGAAAAGGCTGAGGGCTATCTGACCCGTGGTATTGCTTATATCTGCCTGGAGCATTACAAGAAAGCTGTTGTCGATTTTACAAGGGCGATCCAAAACGACAGGACACTTGCCATTGCGTATGCAAATCGCGGCATTGCATACGATCATTTGGGCAGACACAAAGATGCCCTTTTTGACTACCAAAAGGCATTAGCCATTGACTCTGAAGTGGGGAAAGGGCCTGGTTTCATGGAAAGGTTTCTTCATAATAAACCCAAAACGCCGGATCTGCGAGAAAGAGTTAAATTTTTGGAGGAAATGCTAACAACAGAAAATGGTTGACTTACCCGGCAAGTGGGCAATTGTGCAGAAGCCGCTTTGAACCGATTGAGTAAATGCCGGCAAGCCGTTGCGCGATTTTTGCTTTACGATGAAACCTACCCAAAAATGAAGGAACGGGTTTATAGTCACGGGGTTGCGATTTGCGAACATGGTTTTATTCGCAGCGTGCGTTGCATTTTGTCTGAGGCCAAAGATATTACCGACCAGTTGCGTGGTGTTGCAGGGGAATATTTTCAACCGGAATATTTTTTGACAGATCTTGACCTATGGTGATCTATGGATACTCCATTATCTTTAATCGCCTGGCTATATCCACTTCTGTTGTGACCTACCTGATACTATTCATTTATTTCATATCCTATTGCCTTGTATCCAGCCACCCGTCTTGAATACATTTTTGCCAGCATCGGAACATTTAAGTCCGCATAATCATATATAATTACCTCTGTTTTCATATCATGCAAACGATGAAGCCGGCCGGCATATTGTGCCACCGTGCCTTTCCATGATACAGGAAGTGTTAAAAACAAGGTATCCAGTCTGGGATCATCAAAACCTTCACCAAGATAGCGGCCAGTGGCTAAAATAACTCTTTCATCATCAACGGCCTTCATTTCTTCCGCCAGTGTCTTTCTTTGCTTTTTCCCCATTCCGCCTTTCATTACAAAAATATTTTCTACTCTTGAAGAAAGTAAGGATTTCAATTTCTCAAGATGTTCACGCCTTTCAGTCAGGACAACTGGAATACGCCCCTCATTTACAGCCTTTACAACATCTTCAACAATCATTTGATTTCGTTTTTCATCAACAATCAATGCAGCATACAGCTCATGAATCGTAAGAGATTCTTTGTTTATCAGGGGCTCGGGCAGTTGAAAATTTGTAGATCGTACAATTACTTTATGATTAAATGGTCTCTTATCCGCCTGTTTGCGATCATCCACTTTATATCTTACAGGACCACAGTTCATAAAAATGATAGGATGACGTCCATCTTTGCGAATAACGGTAGCTGAAAGACCTGTAACATATTTTGCTTTACATTGTCTGATTGCGATTTCAAAACTTCTCGCTGAAAGATGGTGACATTCATCCACAACAAGGTGTCCATATCCCCCAACAATATCATCTACTGCCCCCTTTCTGCTAAGGCTTTGAATTATTGCCACATCAATTATTCCTGAAGGTTTGCGTTTACCTCCACCTATCTGACCGATCTTTTTTGGATCAAGTTCTAAAAAACTGCTTAAACGCGCTACCCACTGATCAAGCAATTGTTTCCTGTGAACAAGTATCAATGTGTTTACACTTCGTTTAGCAATTAAATATGCTGCGATCACAGTTTTTCCAAAAGCTGTTGATGCAGACAAAACACCGGTATCAAAATTAAGCATAGCTTCAGCCGCTTTTTCCTGCTCAGGTCGTAATGTGCCGATAAATTTAACATCAATTGCTTCTCCATGAAAACGTTCATCTATTAATCGGACTTTAATTTTTAATGATTCAAGTAGCGATATTATTTCCTCAAGACATCCTCTTGGAATACCTATATGCTTTGGAAAATCTTCACAGCAATTAATGATTCGAGGTTTACCAAAAGTTGAGAAGCGCATTGCCTGTGCTTTATAAAATTCAGGATTTTGAAATGCAGCTACGCGAATTAACCGATTTCTCAAAGATGGTGACAATATCTCCTTTTCGATATAGATTTGATTTCCAAGAACCAACTTTATCTGATCAGGCAGCGGCCCTATAACAGGGACTTCTTTCTTCCTTGATGGCGGCTCAAGCCATGGCTCAATGTCATCTTCATCTGTTGCCACGATCTTGATACCAAGGATTCCTCCACGGTTTTCAGCCTGGTTTATTATTTTTTCAACTTCTGAAAGCGACATTCTTTTAATTGTTGAAAGAAATGCCCATTGGTCTTGATATGGCATTAAGCTGTCATCCAGAAAAACACTGTTGCCTTTTTCTCTTGGTTTCTTTTGAAGCGGAAGCGCAATGAGGTTGCCAAATCCACCTTTCGGCATTGTGTCCTGTTTTGGGAAGAAAGAATCATATGAATCAAGCCCGATTTCAGGCCGCCTGTCCATTGTTTCTGTCAAAATGAAAGCTCCAAGCCTTCTTGCCTGACTGGCTGGAACAGGTTCAGAAAAGAAAATCCATACATGCCCTCCATTACCTGAACGCGATCGTTCAAGAACTGCCTGGACATTATATGTATTGCAGGTTTCCAGATATGCTGAAACATCATCCATCCAGTTTTCTTTGTCAAAATCAGCAACCAAAAACCAGCATGTTTCGTCTGTTAATAATGGATATATACCAATAGTATAATCCCGCTTAGACCTACTATATACATCAGTGCCCATAAGATGATTTCTTATTATATCATCAGTTAGCGGTATGAAATCACGGTTTTCACAGTCAGCGCATTTTATCTTTGGTTTTCTGCAAATACCCTTTATCCATTCATTTCGACAACACGGCTGATATCCTTTCTTACCTGTTTTTGCACTTTCAAATCTTTTTGGGAACACATCTTCTCGTCCCTTGAATAAAGAACGAAAAAGAGCTATTTTATGATCCTGGTTTGACCTGCTTGTTAACGTATTTTTTCCATATACTAATGAATTAACTCCTTGAGATCTTTTTTCTCTGAGACTTTTTAAGGATTTAATTTTTTTCAGCAACCGAGACTTTTTTTCCTCAAGTTCTCGAAATTCTCTTTCCGCTGTAATTATTTGTTGATCAATTTCTGTTAGTTTTTTCAAGAACAACCTCGCTATTTCTTTTCAAAGGAATAACAAACTCAAGCCCCCTGTCGGTGACATTGAGCAAAGTGTCTGTCCAACGTTCTCCATGGCACTGCTCAATTCACGCCCATGCGCAAGACCGGCCAGCTCCCGCAGCTTTTTACGAATTGATTTTGCATACTTAATTGTCATCTTTTATAATCATTTCAATATGTTTTAGAAAGTTATATTTTTATGGACAACTATTTTGGCCTAACTTTTTGATAGATAATCAAATTTGGAAGGTTGACTTTAAAAATGATTAATGGTTAATAATAATTTTATCCAGTAGCGTCTGATATATTGCTATAAAATAGGTCCGGCAAAAAATTGATGCCCCATATTGGGTATATTGAGCGAAGAGTTCTATGATTGTAAGCAGGCATAACGTAATAGACCGAGTTCAGCAAGAGCTTAACTGGCCCGTTGCCTCCGAAATTTTTCAACCTTCCGGCTCAGGGCCTTGTATGCTTGCTGAACTTGTCCAACGAAAACTACAAGACCCTCTTCGCCGAATGAAGAACGGAATTGACCTCAGGGTCGGCATTCTTTCGCGTGATCCAAGGGCAGACGAAACCGCTTCACCCCTTGCAATAGTCTGCGAGTTCCCTCAACCAGTATCGAATCAAATTATTCGGGAAGCTCATAGATTAGCATGGAATTTCTCCCACGCTCCTGTTCTAATTACCCTGGAACCTCATCAGATTCGAGCCTGGACCTGCTATGAGAATCCAAGCGCGGACCAATCGGATGAAAACCTGAACTTTGAAATTGCGGAAATTCGCACAGACCTTTTAGAACATGGGTCATTAGCCGAACAAGCCGCCAGTTCGCTTCACTGGGTTGAACTCATTACCGGGCGTTTCTTTGAAAAGTACCAGGATCGTTTTCAACGTGACAATTGTGCTGATCGGTTGCTCTTAAAAAACCTGAAAGAGGTACGGAGAATACTAATTGAAGATCAGAACCTGGACGAAGATGTCTGTCATGACCTTTTAGCCCGTATTATCTTTATTCAATTCCTTGTCGACAGAAAAGACGCATTCGGAAAATCTGCATTGTCTAAATCCAAGTTTGCATCACTGCATAGAGATGGAACTCTTTGTCAACTTTATACTAGCCTTGAAGACCTTCTCTCAAATTATGATGACACCTATGCCTTGTTTCATTGGCTTAATGAACGTTTTAATGGTGACTTATTCCCAGGAAGCGGCCAGGACAAAAAACGACAAAAGGAAGAATGGTCCAAAGAAAAGGCCAAGGTAGATGAAAGACACCTTCATACACTATCCGACTTTATTGGTGGCAGATTGGACTTCCAAAGCAGGCAGGGTCTTCTCTGGCGACAGTATTCTTTTGATGTCATTCCACTCGAATTTATCAGCAGTATTTATGAGGAGTTCGTAGCCAGGAAGGACAAAAAAAAGAAAAGAAAAACAGGCACTGTCTATACGCCGCCACATCTGGTTGACTTTATTCTGGATGGTGTTTTGCCGTGGTGTGGCACGGATTGGGATCTTAAAATCCTCGATCCTGCATGTGGATCAGGAATTTTCCTTGTCAAAGCCTTTCAGCGGCTGGTCTGGCGCTGGAAAGCCTCAAAAAAACGGAAGCCCGGTACAAAAGATTTGAAGCGCTTTTTAACTAAAAATTTGTTTGGTATCGATCAGGACGAACATGCAGTGCGTGTCGCATCTTTCAGCCTTTATTTGGCAATGTGCGACGAAATCGATCCTAAACACTGGACTCAAGTGAATTTTCCTACACTACGAGGACGAAGAATTATTGCGTCTGATTTTTTTAAAGAGAATATTTCAGGATTTCGTGCAAAAGAAGATGCCGAATCTTACGATCTTGTTGTAGGGAACCCACCCTGGGGCGGGAGAACCATTGGCAATTCCGATGTTAGCTATTGGGAAAATGGAGGGTGGGAGGTTGCCTATAAAAACATTGGCCCGATGTTTCTACCCAAAGCTGCAGCTCTTTCGAAAAAGAACGGGATCGTATCAATGCTTCAACCATCTGGTTTGCTCACGAATAATATGGGCACGGCTGCCCGATTTCGTCGAAAGTTTTTTTCGTCGTTTAAGATTCAACAAGTTGTTAATCTATCAACCCTGAGATTTGGTTTGTATAAGGGTGCTATAGGCCCGTCGTGTATCGTCACTTTTAGTCCTGAAACACCGGATGGGGAGCCGTTTCCTTATATTGCACCAAAAGAAATGAAAACCATAGATGATGACCTTAGAATCGTAATCGAACCTAATGATGTCCAATTGATTTACCAGGATGACGCTGCAAGTGATTCAATAATTTGGTCTGCCTATACATGGGGCGGACCTCGTGAATTGGCTCTGATTCGAAGATTGGCCGGGAATACAACGCTTTACTCCTTATTGCGTGAAAACAGAATTTCGGAACGTCAAGGAATTATTCGCGGAGACCGAGGTCGCAAGGTAAAAGAACTACTGGATCGTAAGATATTTAAATATCGAAAGTTTCCAAATGGTACTTTTCTCTACTTAGAGGCTCATGGTCTTCCGGAGAATAAAGACCCATGGGTACATTCAAGGGAATCTACTGACTACACGGCATTCAAAGTCCCTCAACTTATTATCAAGCAGGGATGGCAGGCAGACAGCAGACGCTTTAAATCTGCAATTGTCAAGGGCAGTAAAGACGGGATTCTTTGCTCTCAGAGATATGCATCTATACATATGAAAAAAGGGTCAATAGATATATTAGAAAATGCCTGTCTCATCATGAATAGCCGCTTTGCCACATTTTACTTTACATTAACAAGCGGCAGAATGGCTACATATATTCCAACGGTTAATGTCAATGATCTTTTCAATATACCACTTCCGGCAATTCAACCAAACATGCTGGTAGGCTTGTCAAATTATGATGAATTAGATGAACGCGTAAAGGAAGCTTTCGGTTTTTCCGAAAGTGAATGGGTTTTGATTGATGACCTTTTTAATTATACTCTGCCTGATTTCAAGGGAAACTCTGATTCGCCGGGCAGGCTTCCGACAAGATATATTCAAGGAATAGATAACGATCAAGACGAAGAAAGTTTCCTGAAGAATTATTGCGACTATTTTTTTCGCGTTTTAAAAGCAGGCTTTGGTGCTGACAAACGAATAAGCGCGACAATCTTTTCCGAAAGTGACGGCTCTACACTACCAGTTAGGTTGCTTGCCATACATCTCGATGATATAAAAGACGGTGATATCGGCATCGAAAGATACTCCTGTGCTGAACTTCGTAATCAGTTGCTGAAATGGGATAAGATGTTGGCGCCATCGCAGACCGGCAAATCAAAGGGGGCATTACACCAACGTGTTGCGAAAGTTTATGACGTTGTAAATCGTGGAAGGAAAAGAATTCCGACGGTCTACTTGATTAAGCCGGACCGCCGTCGATATTGGACGCGTTCTATTGCCATGCGAGATGCAGACAGCATCGCTGTTGACATTATGATGTGGCGGGATGAGGCTGATCTACTATGATTCTCCGGTTCTGGAAAACTGACTAAATGCAACGAAGACACACAATTCTTGAAACCGTCCAACCTGCCCCGATAGAATTCAAGCAGTTAGCACGCAAATGGCGATCAGATGCATCCACACTCATGCTGGAATGGGTATGGGCTGGATATGACCTGTTGGTTGCAGAGATATTATCAAAAGTCGATTGGAACGTGGCAAAAGACGACATGGAACGAGAGATCACTCAACTGCTTGAAATTCGAATCAGACGGAGCATGCCTCCGATAACGTTCTGCTACATCCAGCATGAACCAAAAGAACGAGAAACCAGAAGGCCGGCGCCGGCACAACCGCCTGAATATGATCTTGCCTTTGTCCTTTATTCAAACGAGCGAATCATGTGGCCGATGGAAGCAAAAATTTTAAAGACAGATCAGCAAATTTCTGCATATGTTGAGGATGTAAAAAATGAATTCCTGACGTGTAGATATGCTCCATTTTCTGATGAGGGAGCAATGCTTGGCTACATACTGTACGAGCATCCGGATAGAGTGTTTTTTAAAATTTCCCAGGCTCTTGCTGTTAAACTCACCGGCCATCGTGATTTTCCAGATCGAAATCACAGGGTATCTTCTCATCTACGCAAAGTGCCAAAAAATAAATCCTACCCGATAATTTTTCGCATACACCACTTAATGATGCCGCTGAAACAACTACGCACTTAAGGAACAGGGAACAGGCTACTCCAAACGATATTTTGACATACAGATTATTTCTCATTATTTCCCATGAAAAAGGCTTGCCCACAGGAAAGCATTCTCTATGTTACCGGCCGGGCACCCATTTCAATAAGGTTTTTATTGTAATCACTTTCAAAGGCATAAACCGGTTTTTGCCAAGAAAGAATATGCCGACAGAGTTCTTCGGTTTTACCTCCAAAGTTTGTTAAAACAGTTAATTTTATTCTCTTCCTTTTTTGGACATTTTGCAAAAACAATGACAGGATTATTATCAACAAAAAAAATCTTTTCGGCTCCGGCTCTCTTTGCAGCGGTTAACCATTCACCTTTATTCAGCCAGTCATCTTGTCCAATTTTTCTTAAAGGTTGGCTGGTAAGGTCAAAAAGGTGTCCGCTGTTAAAATCAAGCTGATCATACACAATATTGAGGATGTCTTTAAATTTCATAAAGATCTCCTGATACTTTTATAATAAAACGATATGCCAGGAATGAATCTCGACAAATTATAGTTTGCCTGATAAGAAAAAAATTGAGATAATGATAATTAATTCAAGCAGAATTTTGCAGAAAGTGCAAAACAAAATGTTTACAATCCAGTATCAGCGATAGAAAGTGAATTTTTTTCAGGAAAAAACTTATTCTATGGCACAAAAAACGATATTGGATTGCGGAAAACATATTTTCAGACTCCGGAACGATTTAATCATGCCACAAAAATTGCCGAACAAATTCTTTAACCTGAATCCCTGCCA
>Ga0255432_1067_pt1 | contig 18315 bp, 25 predicted proteins | sample ANMaggSeSYBR02I6_FD_182656 | JGI IMG/M metagenome (GOLD analysis project Ga0255432, IMG submission 182656) | Sediment cell enrichment communities from methane seep in Santa Monica Basin, California, United Staets - ANME aggregate JGI... | ecosystem: Environmental > Aquatic > Marine > Cold seeps >...
GGCAGGGGTAAATGAGAGTGGTTAGTAGGAGGTATTTCTAATGTGCTAATTGAGACACATTGCGTAGTATTATCCAAAAGCCCGACAGGACAGATTCAACTTACGGATTAAATTCTTAAGTGGGACGAACAGGGAATGTGGTTCCAAGTGCGAGCTTGAAACCACAGGAAATGCCTTCTCAGTTACGTGGATAACAGTGTCGATAGTGTTAGAAACGAATTGGAGGGAAAACAAGTGGTATCAATTGCTTGGGTTTTACGTCCTCCTGGGTCTGATTCAGCCTGATCAGCCGAATCGCGCAGTACGGACCCGTATGCTGCGTGGTGTGGGAGGGGCGCCTTGTGAGGGGTGTCCCTATCCCGATGGACAATCTATTGATTTTAATGGCAGTTATAGACGTTGAACTTTGGAATAAAGTGCGGGCAAGGCATTTTGCCGTAATCTGAATTTAGTGCCGTGATTGTGGCCTGTTCGAGCATCAAAATCTACGAGGATTTGCCCATTTTCTATTGATTCAAGAAAGTTTTCAAGTGATAGACCTTGCAATATCATTATATCGCTGTAGAAAAAATGAGTTTTCCCATCAATTTTCTTTGTTTCAGCCTGAACATAAAAGCAATTAAGCAGTTTTGTGCCGGCTTTATGGAAAAGGTCATCAAAACCCCAATATGGTTGCGGGTTTAATTCATCCAAGCCAATTCTATCTTTTACAGATTGTAGCCATTCTGAATGTCTATTATCAACAGTACCGGCATCAAATGAAATGAGGATTTTTTTCTCATTCCTATCAACAACAACTTTGAAACCTCTATCACTTCTTGATAAACCGTGTATCGTTTGGCGAAAACTCATTTCATTATCAGGGTATCTATCGCCAGCAAGTTGATGTGCCCAGCCATATTTAGGCAATAGTATTTGAGGCACAAATTTAAAAGCTCTCGGTGATGGTTCCATATGAAACAAGGTGGTTAATGATGTTGTTTCTTTTCGTTGGCATTTCAATTCCCATTCTGCTGCATTTGGAATAGGCAAGTTATTTTCTTCGATTCCAAGTAAATCTTCAAGGGTATTTCCAATTCCACCCACATTGCCAGACCTGGCATTTGGTATCCAACCTTTTTCTCTAATTTCAATCAAAGACGCTATTAATGACTCTTTAGTAAATATTTTCATAAAACACTACGCCCTTTATTCTGGCTTCCAGAAATCTAACAAGTATTCGAAAGTTGTGCCCATTGTAATGTAGTTGCTTGGCCACCCGAATATGCCTATTCTATTTACTATATTTGTTCTATCCCAAATAATAGTATTACGCAGCTCATAACCTCGACTCCTTAACTCCTGGATTAGAGAAACATGTATGGTTATACGCTGATTTTCCCACCACATATCCGGCACATTGATGACACAATGGCCTTTTGGCTTGAGCAATGGCAACAATGCTTCATAAATATCACCCATAGCTTTAGTATACTTATCTAATGACATGGTTCCAAGGTCTCTGGGATTTTGCGAATATTGCTCAACTTTAAGATATTGATCATTTTTTCTGTCACGCCGTGATTTATTCTTTCTTTTTCTATTTAACAAATTTGCATAAGGTGGTGATGTCCATATCAAACTCACAGTATTTGGATTAAGATATGAAGGAATATTTAACGCATCATCTTGAATTGCTAACTGCTTTGTCTTATTAAACAGATTCTTTTGAGCAAGGCGTTTTGAACATAAATTTATATAAGATTCCTGAAGATCAAAGCCAACAGCATTTCTATTTAAATCTTGTGCGGCCACAAGTGTTGTTCCGCTACCCACAAAGGGATCTAAAACCAGTTCGCCTTCGTGTGTAAATAATTCAACAACTTTTTTTGCTAATGAGATAGGAAATGTCGCTGGATGTATGTCTTTTTTTCTAATATCTCTTTTCTCATAATAGAATTGCCAAACCCCTAATTGGCTTTTTAACCATTCTTTAGCGGTCATGCAATTAATGTGTGTTTTTCCGCAATCACAGGTTCTTTCATTGCCAATATTAATTGTACGACGATATTGTTCGCAATCTTCCTTTATTATATGTAGATTTTCCAATTCTGCTTTTTTTTGTAGCACAGTTGACCTCACACGATTAATATAAATGTAAATTGAATATATGTAATCCTTATAGCAAATTATTCTGAATGAAGCCAGTTAATCTTATCTGTCCAACCTGCGCGGCTGAGAGGCGTGAGTTTACGAGCGTCCTTTCCAGCCGCAGGTTGGACGAAAAATTAAAAGGGTATATCGTCATCGATTTTTTCTAAAACCTGCGCGGCTTTAGATTTTTGTACTTTAAGCACAAGTTTGTCTTGGTTTTGAAGCAACCACTCCATCCCATTAGAAGAGATATTGTAAAGAAAAAACTCATTTCCATTCATATCTGAATCCATTGTGTCTTCTATCATACCCTTACGCAATAACGAGGCAAGAGCCAAAGTCACCGCTATTTTTGTGAAACCAGCCCTATTCATATCTTCTTTTATCCCATATGTGTTCACTCTATCTGATGGTGAATCGATATTTTCAGCAATCGTCACAAGAGCAACCATTTCATGGTGAGAAAGACCTTCTGTGTCGGCTATGGATGGCATACCCGCAACACGACTCAGGGTCTCCCCTTTTCCCAAGGTCGCAATTAACCGTTTGGTTATTTCTTCTTTCAACTGCTCAAAATCTCGTGGTGACTCAGTTTTATATCGGGTAATATTCCGGTGCTGAACATCAAAAGGAAATCTTGTTTTCCTTTCAGATGAACAAACCAAAACAACTTCTTTAAAAATAGCAATCGCAAACCCAAGCTCAAACCATACGTTTGGGTTGTCCGTTGTTATTTCAGCCAAACAAACATCTGAGTTCTTAATTCCTGTCTGAATTTCGTCAATAGGTATGCTCACACCTGGATCACGATCAACACGATATGGTTCCAGACCTGCTGCTTCAATTGCGGGTATAAAAATATCTTCGTACCTTTTATCGTAAACACCTTTGTCGAAAGGCTGCATTATGAAGCATGTTCCCATGATACCTCCTTAAAATTGATATTAAATAATGTGGGTCCAACAATGATTAGTGGGAAAAAACGCGCAATATCATGGAACGAAAACGCGCATTACGTGTGCACCTTATTGTATAGTTTGCAATTTGTTGTAGCTCGTCAACTCCGAATATTGAAATCGAAAAAGCGAGCTGTTTTTCTCAATTTTACCGATATATCCCATATGCGGGAAAAAACGCTTGATATCCCTGATATCAGAGATGTTTTTGAGACAAAAGGGTCGATCTTAAAAGTAAATAAAAATCATATTCCTTTTTCATCATCTTCAATTGTATTTTCGACGGTATCTATTATTATAGTGTGACATTCAACCTCAAACCATTCATTGAATATTTTTCTATGTCTCTTTTTGGGCCAAAGTGATTCGTCAGTATACCAACTTTCTAATTCATTTTCAAAGAGTGTTTTGAAATTTAATGATATCCATTTTTCTATGTTTTCACCATCATCAACTGTTATCAAATATACTGTTCGATCCTCATTAGCGTCTTCTGCCGTTATCCCAGGATCATCTTCATAAGGATCAGCCTCGTTAATCCATCGTACAAAGGGTTCGTTACATTTTAAAATAACGGCGGATCTGTTAATCATTCTTTTTCTCTATCGTTTTTACAACATAACCAGTTATTATATGGTTTCTGACTATTCCCACAGCTTCTCATGACTGATTGACTTCCGGCGCAGTCCGGTTAAAGGCGTTGCGGACACATCCTTCCATTTGAGAAACTTCTTTATCTGTGAGCTTTTCAAACTTGGCCTTGCGCTTGTTCTTTGACAGGCGACCATTATTTTCAACACACAGACGAATAAAAAGGTCGATGAGCCGATCAGGCATATCCACTATTGCCCTTATAGCCAGTTTGGCCTTGTCATATAATCGAGAATGTAGTTCAGTTCCGATACAAGCTCATTTGCAAGAATTTTAATCGACAAGCTATTATTCGGATTCGTGGAAAAACGCATTTTGTGGCGGAAAAATACATTTATTAAGCCCAATATGTTTACAAACATATTTTATCGTCAAGGCTTAAGGGACATCCTATATCCCCTATATCCTCTTATTTTTGGCTGCTTCGGCGCTTTTTGATTCCCGTTTCCGCGGGAATGACGGTCATCTTTGCGACATTATATAGATGACAGGACACTAAAAAACATCACCCTGGTACAGCCGTTTTAGGAAATCCTTCAGGGGCAGAACGTCTATGCCGTCAAAATGATATGCTCTTTTGCCCATGTAGATACCAATCATCTTATCTACATGGATACGGTCAGAGCTGCTCAGCGAATGCATGGGGCGTTCCCATTTCCTGTCCCACTTTTCCGCCATTTTCACTTCCAGGCAAACAATGTGAGCATTAGAGGAGGCTTGCTGTTTCCGGATTTCAATCACAAAATCTATTTCCACCCCGCTGCCTGTCCGATAGAAAGATATGGGTCGGTTCTTGTTTTGGGTAAGATTATAGACTCTTAATTCGTGGTAAATCATGTTTTCCAGTGCCGTTGATTTTGGGTATAATCTATTCAATCCCCATAAAGATTAAGACAGTATAAATTATTCGGCTCTTAATGCTTCAACGGGATTTAAGCCTGCTGCGCGGCGGGCCGGCATTACGCCGGCCACAAGACCGATAATGGCGGCAAGCACTTCGGCTGTAATTACATAGAACCAGGATGTGTGCGTGGGAAGTGCCGGCACAAACAAACCAAGAATCCAGGCTCCTCCTGCACCTACAATAAGTCCTGCCAGGCCGCCAATGCTTGCCAGTACCACTGCCTCGCCAATAAAAAGGGCAAGTATTTGCATGCGGCCGGCTCCTATTGCTCTTAATAAACCGATTTCAGCAGTACGTTCATTGACGGCAATGGTCATTATTGTAAGGATGCCAACACCACCTACTAAAAGAGATATGCCGCCTAAGGCGCCCACAGCTAAGGTCAGTATTTCAAGCACAGAACCAAGCACTTCGAGCATCTGTTCCTGAGTTGTGATGGTAAAATCCTGCCTGCCATGACGAGCAATGAGAAGGTCGGTAGCGTATTTAGCGACCTCATCAGCGTCACCTCCCTCAGCATAAAGCAAATCTATTTCCATAAGGCTTTCACGGTTAAACATAGAAAGCGCCTTGGCGGCAGGGATATAAACCGCATCATCGAGATCAAAGCCCAGCATCTGCCCCTTAGACTCCATAGAGCCTGCAACCCTGAACCGTTCACCTCCAATGCGGATTCGCCGGCCCAGCGGATTGTCCATCCCAAACATTTCTTCCCGGAGTTTACTGCCTAAAACAGCAAAGGAACGTGCTGCAGCAGGATCATCGTCGGGCAGAAATTGTCCTGAAGCAACCTTTATCTGCCAGACTTCCGGGGCATTGGCTCCTACTCCGAAAACAGTGGTTCTTCGGATGCGCTTACCGGCTTCCACCTGTGCGTTGCCCTGTACAACCGGCACAACAGCAATAACCTGTGGAATTCTTTTCAGGGCTTCTGCATCATTCATGCTCAGAGGGCGGACATTGCTTATTACTGCGCCTGATATACCGGTAGTTGTAGATTTTCCAGGTGTAATTCCGATAAGATTTGTACCAAACTGGGTAAATTCTGAAAGGACAAACCTGTGTATGCCTTCTCCAAGAGATGTGAGAAGAACCACCGACGCAATGCCAACAGCGATTCCCAGGGCGGTAAGAAAACTTCTCAAACGCTGCGTAATAAGTGACTTCAAGGCAAGCTTAATGAAATCGTTAGTGAGCATACATTTATACCTTTTAAAACTATAGACTTTCAGATAATTAATTTCACAAGGATAGAAGGAGGAAGGCGTATTAGTTATACGTCAACGACTGATAACACAGTGAATTTATTTATCTGAAAGTCTATACTATCTTCTGGATAAAGCCTGCACCGGATCAAGCTTTGCCGCCCTTTGTGCAGGAAAGACGCCAAAAACCAATCCGGTCAATAGTGAAACTCCCACAGCAATTGCCACTGCCCAGGATGGTATCAGGACAGGAAAATCTGGAAATATTTTTGCCAATAACAAGACGCCGGTAAAGGCAATAATTAGTCCTAAAAAAGCACCGCTTATCGATAGTATTATAGCTTCAGCCAGAAACAGACGCATGATCTGATGTCTTGTTGCGCCAAGCGCTTTTATCAGTCCGATCTCGGTTTTGCGCTGGGAAACAGCGATCAGCATCACGTTCATAATTAGTATGCCCGCCACTGCCAGACTGATTGCTGCAATCCCTGCCACGGTAAGGGTAAGAGTATTTAAGATCCGGTCAAAGGTTGACAGAATCGCATCCTGGGTAATTATGGTTATATCGTCTTCTCCATCGTGTCTTTCACGAATGGTTTTTAAAATTGCCTCTCTGGCTCTTGGAATAGCCTCGCGATTGCTTGCCTGAACAAGAACCCTGAAAAGTGATGCGGTGTTAAACAGAGATTGAGCTGATGCAACCGGTATAATAACGACATCGCTCATATCGAACCCAAGCGACTGGCCTTTTTTTGCCAGAATTCCGGTTACCCTGAAGCGACGGTCACCAATTCGTACCCATTCACCAAGCGGAGACTGATTTGCAAATAATTCTTTTTTTACTTTATTGCCTAACACACATAAAGCTTCTCCGCGTCTATGGTCACCAGATGGCAGGAATCTGCCAAGGCTCATAGACAAATGCCGGACTTCATAAAGCTCAGAGGTTGAGCCAACTATTATTACATCTCTTTCAAGCTGCTTCCATGAAACCGGCGCAGAGCCCACAGTAATTGGGGATATAAGACGGATTGCAGAACTTCGCTTTAACGCAATAGCATCATCCAAAGTCAGATCACGTGGTGTCTCTCCTAACATTGGAGGGGGGCCGCCTGTTGTCTCTGAACGACCTGGCAATATTATTAGAAGATTTGTGCCTAATGAGGAGAACTGGCTGGTTACATACTGTCTCGCGCCTTCACCAAGGGAGGTTAATACTACAACAGAGGCTACACCTATAGCCATAGCTATCAGTATCAGGAAAGTTCGAAATTTATAGCCGGTTGAGGCACGAATGCTAAAATTTAGTATATCCTTTGCCTTCATAGTTTTTACATATAACCTGGGTTAAGCGGTTCATCGTTCACGGTTCACAGTTCACGGTTTCCGGTTGAAAATTTCTAACTGACTGTTCACAAAAGGATGACGCATCAATTGGAACGAATATTATGTTTCACCCAATGTGTGAATGAGACTAATCTGAGCATTGTGTTATAAAGTGAAGAATATCAGTATATTATAACCTTTGAACCTTGAACCAATCACTTTAGGTATCATCTAAAATCTTGCCATCTACCATGCTTATTTTTCTGACAGCTCTGTTTCCTATATCAGGATCATGGGTAACCAAAATAAGTATAATACCATTTTTGTTAAGTTTTTCTAAAATTTCAATTACCTCTTTACCTGATGCTCGGTCCAGATTTCCGGTGGGTTCGTCTGCAAGAACAACCGGAGGTTCCATGATTGTGGCGCGCGCTATAGCTACGCGCTGGCGTTGCCCGCCAGAGAGCTGGTCTGGTCTATGCTTGGCACGGTCTGTCAACCTGAAGTCCTCAAGAGCTGACTTAACACGATCTTTACGTTTTTCTGGTTTCATTCCGGCGAGTATCATAGGCAACTCAATGTTTTCGGAGGCTGTTAAGCGAGGTACAAGATGGAAGAACTGGAACACAAAACCGATCTTGTGACGTCGTACCAAAGCCTGTTGTTCATCACTTAGATCAGTTGTATTAACATCATCGAGTATATAAAAGCCTTTATTCGGCCTGTCCAGCAGACCTATAATATTCAGTAAAGTTGATTTACCAGAGCCTGAAGGCCCCATGATAGATATATATTCGCCCTGAGTTATCTTCAGGCTCACGTTATTGAGGGCATGGACATTTTCGTTGCCGACCTGAAACACACGTTCAATAGAATCCAGACGAATCATTTCTCTCCATTATCTGTAATTGCTTTTGCCCCGTCTTTTATCCCCTCGCGATCTACAGTAGTAATCACCAGCTCGCCAGCTTCAAGACCTGTTATTACTTCGGTATAGTCCCAATTTGAAATACCAGTCTTTATTGTCCTTTCTTCTATCTGTCTGGAGTCGAGATGATATACAAAAACTCGTTCGTTGTCCAATACAGCATAAGTCGGTATGCGCAATGTATCTTTATGGACATCCAGGATTACCTCAATATCGGCGCTATAACCGGCAAGCAGGTGTTTAATATCCTTATGATTTATGAATTCGACCTCAACATCAACAGTTCTGGCCTGTTTTTCCAGATCCAGCACATAGGCAGCAATACGACGCACCTTACCTTCAAAACTCCGGTTGCCAAAAGCATCCATCCTCACCCTTACAGGCATTCCCAGGGCTATTTCCGGAGCATCAACTTCATCTATAGGCGCCACCACATAAAAACAGCTATTGTCTATCAAAACTACGGCAGGGGGAGTAGCAATACCGGGAGGTGAAGGAGTAACATACTCATTCAGCTCTCCGGTAATCTCGGCAATTACTCCATCAAAGGGCGCTATAAGGCGCGTGCGTTTGAGATTAGCCTTGACAACTCCAACCCTGGACAGGCTCATTTTGGCAGATGCAACCGCTGCCTCACATTCGGCTTTGCGGACATTAGCTTCAGTTACCGCTCTGTCAGTTTTTTCCTCAGATACAGCACCTGTTTTTAGTAATTTTACCAGCCGATCAGCCTCACGCCCGGCTATCTCAGCCTGCAAACAGGTGGCTTTAGCTTGTGACTTTGCTGCCTCGGCTTCACTTTCACTAAGAGCCACTTCGGCCACCAAATCTTCATTCCACAGATCTATCAAGAGCTGCCCTGCTTTTACCTTATCTCCTTCTTTTATATCTAAAACGGCAATCTGGCCGCCCAAGCTAGGGGAAAGATTAGCTCGACGGAAGGCTTTTACTGTTCCAGCGCGAGTATTGGCTACCACCTTTTCTACTAAACCGCGCTCTACCGGTTTAACCACAACTTTGACAGGCTTAGGTCGAGTATAGAACCATATGAAAATACCAATTGCCGCAATAAGCAGGATCGCGATAATCCAGCGAAAAAAAGTTTGTCGGGTCATGGAGTTATCCCTTTTGCTTTATTATATTTTTTTCACCACGGATTTTCACGGAATTACACTGAATTATCAAAATATTCTTCTTATCATTTAAACCCTGAATCCGTGAAACGGTTATCTACTTTTTAATCATTTTCTCAGGCTTGATAATAATTGTTGCTGCCTTTTCGTTATCCAAATATTTTTTGGCAATGGCTGACATATCATCTGCTGTAATTGAGGAATAATCTTTCATTATTGTCCGGCTCCACTCAAGCTTTTGGGGATGCTTTAGAGAGCCTAAAAGAACGGTATTAAGCCAGTATCTATTTTTCCGCAACAGATCTTTTATGCTGGTTATTGTTGGATCAAGGGCTCGCCTGAATTCATCTTCTGGAATTTCTTTTTCAACCAGATCTGAAGCAATTTGCTTTATTTCTTTTATAATCAAATCTGAATCATCAGGATCAACATGGACGAATGCCTGAAAAACTCCATAGCCTGGATAGGCTCTGCCTGGCTGGTTATAGGCTGTGGAGGAGTAGGCTGCTCCGAGCTTTTCGCGTATCGTCTCGTGAAGTCTGTTTGAAAAAATATTTGCCAGCACGGAAAGGCGGCGGGTTCTACTGATATCCCAGATATCTTCTGTTGGATATGCAACTATTACCAAGCCTTTTTGAATTTTTGTGGGTACGATTATCTCAAATAATTGAGCAGCGGGGAATTCGGGCGAACTTGATATTTTATTTTTTTGAAGACCGGATCTTGAGGGCAGGGCGCCAAGATATTTAGCTGCGGTTTCAATTAAAGAATCCATATCAAAATCGCCTACCACTGAAACCTCGAGTTTGTCTTGTTTTAATGTAGTATCTATCCATAACCTGACTTGTTCAAGGGTTAAATTCTTAAACAGACCATAAGCAGGAAGACCGAAACGGCTGTCTCCTCCCGCCAGAAACCGTTTGCCTGAAAGAACCATTGCGCCGTCAATTGAGCTGAAAAGTTTGTGGTATTGTTGCTCGAAGCGTTCCATGGTTAGAGAATACGCTTCCTGCCTGTAAGCCGGATCAACAAGATGAGCATATATGAGCTGAAAGAGCAGAGGGATTTCTTCTGACACAGTTGTGCCTCTGAAGAAAAAACAATCTTCATCAAAGCCGAAACTAACATTTGTATTTTTACCGGCCATTGCTCTTTTTAGTTCATCTTTTTTAAGGGAACCTAAGCCGCTTTCATTAATCACTTTTTTACTCAGTGCAGCAAGCCCCGCCATATTAGCCGGTTCAGCAGACCTGCCAGAACCAAAAGAAAGATTAACAAGTACTTCATCAGCTTCAAAATCAGTTTGTTTTAAGTTAAGGCGGATACCATTATCAAAATCAATCTGAACAATACCAAGGTCGGATATTTCCGTTCGGTTAATAATTTTGCCTTTTTTCTCAGATTCGGCAAGATAAGGAAAAACAGCGGGTTTTATTTCAGAAGGCATTGATACTTTAACTTTGCTGCTTCTATCAAATACTTCATATATCATATGTTCAGGGGTGTTATTTTTTGCTGTAATTTCCGCATTTCCGGTTACCATTATGAGCCTGTGGTCAGATGACCAGGCATTTTTAAATGCATCATGGACGTTCTTTAAGGTAATGGAATTTATAACAGGAACAAGAAGATTTTTTTTCTGTTCAGGAGATATGGTAACTCTTTCATTGTTAAGGTCGTTAATTATCCTGCGGGTCAGCATTCTGCTGTTTCGGGTGGGCATTTTTTTTACAGCTTTGTCCAGCATTGACAAAAAATCTTTTTTTACTATTTCAAGCTCTGATTTTACAAATCCGTATTTTAAAGATTTTCTTAAGGTTTTTTCCAGGAGTAAAAGCGATTTTTTCCAGTTTTCCGGACTGGTTTCCGCAGAGATTTCAGAAAATTCTACCTGATAGAAGCTGATTCCTGCGCTGACGGAAGCTGAAGTAAATGGAGAGCTGGTTTTGCTGACAATTTTATCAAGCCTGTTCTGGACTATCTGGCTTGCAATGTTTTTTACAAGCTGCTTTTTTTGAAAAGCAACAGAATCGGGCTGTATGGTTTTCTTATTTATAACTTCTATTGTTACTGTTGTTTTTCCTGTTTCCTTTTCAAAATGATAGAATGTTTTGATCCCCTTATGTTTTATCTGACCGATATCGGGCCGTGTTTGTATTGATGCTTTTGCATATAATGATGAGAAATTTTCTTCAATGAGCTTTGTCGCCTGCTTTTGATCAAAATCGCCTGCCATAATTAGAATCATATTACCAGGCCTGTACCATGTATCATAATAATCTTTTAAAAGATTATGGTCGGCATTTTTAATGACCTCCTCTTCGCCTATTGGAAATCTTTTAGATATTTTTGTTTCAGGCAATAAGAACTTCATGACTGAAATAAATGTTCTATATGATGCTGAATCGCGGGTTCGTTTTTCAGCCAGAATTACCTTCCGTTCTCTGTCAATCTCGGATTGCAGAAGAAGGGCGCCTTCTGCAAAGTCTTTCATTACGGTAAGTCCATTTTCCAGGCTTTTCTTATTGCCCTCCGGCAACAGCATATCATACACAGTTTCATAAAATCCTGTATGAGCATTTGCATCGTGTCCAAAATGCATGCCTATGGACTGAAAGTATTTTACAAGTTCTCCTGGTTTGAAATGTTTTGAACCGCAAAAAAGCATGTGTTCAAGAAAGTGCGATATGCCCTGTTGCTTGTCGGTCTCATGAATTGAGCCTGTTTGCACATTCAAATGCAAGCTCACCCTGTCCTTTGGATTGGTATTTTTCATTAATACATATCTGAAGCCGTTGGGCAGTTTGCCGAATAATAAGGCGGGGTCAGGCAGAAGATCGCTATTTTCATGAGGCCAATCAGGATGTGAGCTGATGTTGGAATCAGCGGTATTTACTGCCGATGAATCTATACTGGACGATTTTAAGTGAACACTTTTACTGCCGGACTGGCTGTAATTACAGGCTGGAGAAAATAATAAAACGAATATAATAAGAGCACAAAGTGAAATCTTTGCAGCAGATGAGTTTAACAGTTTTTTTAACATAAGGTGAATTCCTTTAAAAACGGTTCAGGGATCAGGGTTTTTTGTGAAACGCCCAGTGCGGACCCTCAAGCCGTGGGGCTGAGGGTCTGGGAAAACTACAATGAAATTATTGACCCGCACTTGTTTTGTAGGGACTACCCAAGTGACTTGTTCTGCCTTAGAGATCAAGTTGGATCGTGATAGCCTGGCCTATACCCTCCATCTCAGTGGAGGAAATCGATCCTGCTGGATTGATTAGCCGCTTCTTGCTCACAGTGGTAAGCTGATCGGCCATAGCCTTGGCCTTTTTTTCACGAAATGTCACATATGCTTCGCTTGGGTAAAGTTTACCAATGCTACTCGTCAGGGGCACGACTTGGACTCTATTAAGAAAATGATTGGCAGCATCATTGCTTACGATGACGGCCGGTCGTTGCTTGCGGATTTCACCTCCAACAGAAGAATCGAAGTTAATCCACCACACTTCACCTCTTTTCATTGTTTAAGTCTCCAAATGTACCCTCGGCCCAATCAAGGGCTTTGGATTCCCTGACACTATCAGCAGCCATCTCTTTATATGCAGCATACATATCTTTCTTGACAACATGCGGGCGAACTAACTCTTCGATAAAACGGCTGATTTTTCGTGGTCCAATGATTGCCCGTAAGCCGTCATAGACCTCTTCGTTTATAGTCACTGTAAGTTTCCTTTGCATCACAAGCACCTCCTCAAAATGTTACACGTATAATACACGTGTAACATTTTGAAGTCAAGAGGGTCAGAAATATTTTTCTAAGGGGCAGAACAAGTAATTGTATGATTTTCCGTTTAAATACCACACATAAAAAATGCTAACAATAAAAATGTAATTTTGTATGTTTTATTGAATCGTTTAACGCGCAATAAATGGAGATAAACGTATACGGAGTGGGAGCGGCTTTCAGCCACGATTTTCGAGGCAGGATGCCTCTCCCACAAAAAGAACCCGGCAGGATTTTGTCATTGTTTATTCAGGACTTTGAAAACTGTTCATGACCTCTGACCCCTGATCCCCGATCCCTGCTTTATGATGGAATATGCACGATGTGTGATGCAGGGATGAGTTGAACTTTTTTTTGCAGTTCGGAAAGTAATTCGCGAAGAATGTTATATGTAATTATATGTGGATGCGCTAAGCCAATTGCTTCACCGTGCTTGTCGGCAATACAGATAAGCAGATTTATTTGTTTTCTGATAAAATCAGATTCCTGAAAATGATCAATAAATACATCTCGTTGAGCGAATGGAAGCTGCAAGAGGCGGGCGGATGGTTTGCAGAGACTTTCCGATGTCGTGCGTCTGTCAATGAAAAACAGGTTTCTTTTTTTCAGGATGGAAAATATTTGATAGATTTGAGTTGAGCTGGCGGTCATTTTTGACCCCATATGGTTGTTGACTCCTTTGAACATAACTCGCATAACGCGGGACGACCTTCATCATCGTCCGAATACCACACCCGCTCCTCACCGTTGTGTATCGCCGTCGCCCCCACCGAAATATGAAACGGCGCATACTTCTCCATGTCCTCGTGCTTCCCGAGCTCGAAGACGTCCGAGATCTCTATGTCAAAGCTCAGTAACTTCATGCCTTATCCCAACAATTCGAATTTATCTCGGCACGCGGTTGTTGAACTCAGCTTTTTTATTCTTAAATCCATCCACACTAAAATGGAATTTCATCCATATCGGGTTGTTTCAAAGATTTGCTTTCTGCTTTGCGTCTTTTCCGATCTTCACGTTTCCGGTTACGTTCCTTAACAATCCGCTCAATTGATTTCACGACCTCTGGACGGTTCTTTTTAAAACGCTTGAAATAGAATTCCTCTATAAAATCGGGTAAGGGCAATTTCCATGGCTCTTGTTTATGGTTTGCTAATTTCCCAAATTTCTTTGGATTCAAGCCAAGTTCACGAGCCATTTGAATATGGACATCAGAAAGCCGAAACCGTTTCCTTGCATCTATCCATATTTGATCCTTTACAGGAATTTTCTTTTTCTTTGCCATTAATTTTCAATTTTCGATTCGAGTATAACGGGCTGCGGATGGTATCCGTTTGGCACAACTTTTGTCATTTCAATATACCTTATTTCACTCGTATAATGTCGCTTTTGAGCTGCGCGGTCTTCTGCCTTCGCTCGAAAAGTTTGTTCGGTCTCCTATGTTTTCATCTGTTTCTCAAGCTCTGTTCTTCGCGTTTGAAGTTTTTTCAGTCTCTTCTTCAGATCAGCCATTTCCTGCTTGATCTTGCGGAGCTCTGTCTGAGTCTTGCTGCTGGTCAAGCAGTCGGACCCAAGCTCCTCTGCGATGTACTGCTCAAGTTGACGCCTCAAGATCTTGATATACGGGTTGCCCCACACCGATCCCTCTCTGTATTCGAGTCGGCCGGCCCGGATGCCTTTCACGATGAAGTCCCGGTTCACCCCATATTCCTTTTTCGCCGTTTTGTCGCTGAGGGTTGCTCCTTTGCGATTCCATTCACCATATTCCGCCATACATAATCTCCCTGATCGAACGCGCTGCGGATCACCTGCAAATCTGAGCATGAGCCGGAAGGAGTCATGCTCAGATTTTGTATGTAATGACCTGTTTCCTTAGGGCAACGTCGTCCGGGGGCACTGATTTGATATCCTTAATAAACGCTTTTTTTAGTTTAGCCTTCATGCTGTTTCAGTAATATCTTTGCTTCTTCAACATCATATTCAACCGCTTCTATCCATCCAAGTGCAACCGCGTTGTTATGTGCCTGCCGAGCCAGGAAGCGAACTCCTCTCGTCTCAGTTTCCCCGATGCAACGTCGAGAACAATTCGCTCTTGTTGATCTATATTTGCATCAATTTCAAACCCATTGAGAATGAGGAATGTTTCCATGGCCGCATGACCGACCCTTTTGTTGCCATCTACAAATGGATGGTTCATGATCAACGAATGGCATAGAGCGGCAGCTTTTGAAACTATGTCTGGATAAAGATCGGTTTGATCAAAGGTGACCCGTGGTTGGTATACTGCGGATTCAAGGAGGTGAATGTCTCGAATTCCTCCGGTACCGCCGGATGTGGCGATTAATCGTTCATGGAGTTCAAGAACTTCGGCAAGTGAAAGATAGCGCATTACGCCAACCGTTCATACAGCTCTTTGTTCTTTGATAGAACTCTACGTACCGCTTCGTCGAATTCCGGCTCTGGCTGTGCAATGAGGTCCTCGATGGATGCGGCAACGAATTGGTCCAGCCGGAGACCATATTTTTGTGCCTTCTCTCGAAGCAAGACGATCTTGGAGTCGTCGAGTTGGACTGTGATCGTTGTCATATCGAATCCCCCCCTTGTATTAATTGGATGCAAGTAACATATCCGAAATCGTTTTACTTTTCAAACTAAATCCGTCACATGGCGTATCAGAGGTTGCGAGATGCGGAGACTCGAAAGCGGCGGAGCTTCTCGCAATCCTACTGCATACGCAATGTTATACCCTTATTGGCTACAATCACAATGCAAATCGTGAACAAGGGTCTATTCCTCCACATTACCATATTGGGAGGGAGCATTACCTGTTTGATGAAGCATCTTTGGCAAATCTATATCTTTTGATGTCATTTCTCGTACTTCTTCAACGGTAACTCTATGCACCAATTCATCTCCATAATCAAATAGATACCAGAATGACAAACCTATGGAAAGTCCCAAATCACGCAATTGGGCATCAGACGCTGACTTGCTGGATTTCCCGAAAGTGGAAATAAGATGTTCTCCTAAAGGGTTTGCTGAGAATTCGTTATCTTGATCAAATAATTTATCGCTAAGGTAAAATGAGAACATGTGGTCGTTATCCCAGTCGAATGCGTCTTGTATATTAATGTGTAAATCGTAGAGTGTTTGTTTGCCCTCTATTTCGAATGTTCTTGATACTTCTGTATCGATCTCTTGAAATCCCATTCGTATCAATTCTACTTTTAGCCGATAAACATCCATTGGTTTGGCAATAATTTGATATAGTTCCTCATAAGTATGGGCAATAGACCTTGCACGGATTATTTCAGAATTTTTATCTGGATCAGCAAGACAACATTTCTTGTACTTTTTGCCGCTCCCACAAGGGCATTTATCGTTACGCTTTATTTTTAGCATACCTTACCTTTCAAAAACCGCCACGCTGTTGGCGGTCAGGTAGTGATTTGTTCGATGTCATTTTTCAGTCAGGGAAAATATCTGTATAGTCTTTCCGATGCAATGCTCGATAGAAAACAATCTTGTCTTCTTCTGGATTGCTTTGATATCCTTAATAAACGTTTTTTTAGTTTAGCCTTCATGCTGTTTCAGCAATATCTTTGCTTCTTTAACATCATATTCAACATTATCTTGTACTTCATCCATGGCCTTTGCAAGCCCTTGATCCAAAAGTAAGTCTTCAATTTTTCTAAATGTGTTAAGGTCGATCACAACGTTTTTAATTGTTCCACTTTTATCGGTAATGTATGATTTTTTTATTTCCATAGGACCTTCTCAATTACTGAAATGAGAATAAACTAAAATGTATTCCTTATCTATTTATTGGGCTCTTCAGCCGCAACGTGGGCCAAGGCCAAGGGGAAAATAAATAAGTAACTGAATGCAGAATTTGAGTTATTTACTTTTTTATGGATGATCCTTTGTTTTTGCAAAGAGCTGAGGAAGAGCTTAGTTCAACCAAGAATTCATGTTTTGGCTTCGTAAAACATGAATTCTTATTTGTTGGACGGTGGCCCACAACTCCAACGATGAAGTATCAAACCGCAGCCATCGCTGGGTATGATTCCACGTAGGTAAAGGGTATCTGCTCCGTCGGCGATGCCTGGAAATGAGATAGCTTCACGAACTGACTGACAGGCATTGAGGTTACTAAGTGAAGGACTAACTTTCGCAACTCTTCTGATACTTCATCTAGCTTATGTAGGGGGTAGCTACGTGGCCCATATTCAGTACGTTCCGTCAGAATGGAGAAGTGAAGCAGTGTCAAACTGATCGCTCGGCGTGTTTGCTTATTGAGACGCAAGATGATGTGATCGGTTAATTCGATACCTGTAGCAGATTCATTCTCGCCAAAAAAGATTTCCAGAATGTCTGCCTCTTTGTCATAGACGAAACGCACTGGTGTAGCATCACTCGCCGTTGTCTCTGTTTCGTAAAACTTAGTTTCACCCATTTTGTTCACCTTTTTGGTAGAATATACTTGGCCCATCCGGTCACCACGAAGTTGTTGGGGACATACTGGCCGTGTTCATCAAGGCGCGTCTTGAAGACCACGATGACCACCAAGTGGTTGTTTTCTGGTAATAGCTCGTCAAAGCGTTTGTAATACCGATACTCGTTGGGAAGCAGTGGGTCTTGTTTGCGCCGTCCGGTGCGGACTGTCTCAAGAAACCTGCCAAAGAACAGTTCTATCTCAGGTCGGGATTCCAAGATATGCTGCCAGCGTTCTTCTGTGCAGTAGATCGTATTGCCATAGCGATCTTTAACTGTCCATTTGTTCATCGGTCTTTTTGCTTTACGTTGAATGATACCCGACTCTCAAATACTTTCTCCTCATTATTTTCGAATTTTAAAAGCAATTTGTATCCATCAAGCGGCTTTACACTTTTAACTGATAAATACATGAATTCCTCCCTTCTTATCTCAGAAGATCAATTTTAAACGGCAACTCGGTTTTGGGTGTCAGCGTGAATGCGGTTGTTGAACTCAGCTTTTTTATTCTTAAATCCATCCACACTAAAATGGAATTTCATCCATATCGGGTTGCTTCAAAGATTTGCTTTCTGCTTTGCGTCTTTTCCGATCTTCACGTTTCCGGTTACGTTCCTTAACAATCCGCTCAATTGATTTCACGACCTCTGGACGGTTCTTTTTAAAACGCTTGAAATAGAATTCCTCTATAAAATCGGGTAAGGGCAATTTCCATGGCTCTTGTTTATGGTTTGCTAATTTCCCAAATTTCTTTGGATTCAAGCCAAGTTCACGAGCCATTTGAATATGGACATCAGAAAG
>Ga0255432_1073_pt1 | contig 18284 bp, 17 predicted proteins | sample ANMaggSeSYBR02I6_FD_182656 | JGI IMG/M metagenome (GOLD analysis project Ga0255432, IMG submission 182656) | Sediment cell enrichment communities from methane seep in Santa Monica Basin, California, United Staets - ANME aggregate JGI... | ecosystem: Environmental > Aquatic > Marine > Cold seeps >...
AGCTTTTGATGCGTTGTCGGAGCAACTGGTTGAAAAATTAGGACATTCCACTGCGGTGTAAATAGCCATTCCGAACAAAATGTAAACCCCCTAATCGAATAGTCGCAAAACGGGCGGCCTGAACCATAACCCCCCTATAAATAAAGAGATTTTATCCCTGTGGCGGAAAGACTATCTGCGATCCCTTTGGACTCCGGCCTTGTATGATCATGGCTATTGTTCATTATTTTTATTATTTCAATGGGTTATCTCAAATTGAGGCAAATTCTCCATATTCGGTATGGGGATTTACAAAAAAGCTTGACTTATCCAGGTTAGGCATTTACAATCTGGGTCATGCTCTTCACTCAGAAACAAATGAACTATCTGGCCGAGCTTCCTTCAATGGTCGCCCATGCGCTGCCGAAGACACCCAATCCTGATGTGCCTTTCTTTATCGACGATCCGGTTGTGCGCAACTACGAAATGCTTCGTAGTGTTTGGATGGAACAAAATTCTATCACCGCAGCCTGCAAAGATGCTCGTTGTTCCAGAACTGACTTCTACTGCATAGAGACCGCATTCATCAAGCACGGGAACGCTGCTCTCTACCCTGAGTTGGGCGCAAAGAAGCAGAACCACAAGCTTGAACGTCTTGCTTTGATGCTGAAGATAACCAGACCCAGGGCCACAGAGACAATGATATTGCGCTTCGCCGAGTCGCTGAGTCTAACACCGCGCCCCACGTTGCGTACGATCAGCCATATCTTGCATTGCCACGGAATCGGGAATAACCGCGACGAGAATGACCGGCGCTACTGGCATGGAATCCAGCAGAGCGTGCGGGCGATTCGGCGGTCAGCGTCGCAAACGGGGCCAATGCGAAGCAAGACAGACCGCAGAGGTACATTCTACAGGCCTGAGGAGGCGCTGCAATTACGCTTCGAGTTATTTCGTGCATTGGGCTTGAAGCAGAAGCGCAAGTCAGGGGATACAATACGTCGCTATGGTATGTCGCGACCAACCTTTTACAAGTACTTGCATCGCTTTCGGCACTACGGAGCGTGGGGGTTGGTGGATTGGATACAGCCCGGTCGGGGTCGAGGGAAAATCTCCGATGAATTGGAGCTGCGTATCATTGAGGAGAAGGTGGAACATCCGCGTTTTAGCCTGGATGAGCTGATGGCACGGATGGACTTGCGCTGTTCCCGCTCGGCGCTTTACGAAGTCCTGCGGTACTGGGAACTTTTGGAGAAGGAACGCAGGCCGGTACGATTGCGTGGTCTTTGGGGAGAAGAGATGCCAGAAAAGCCGGCACCGCTTCTCAAAACAGCAAAGGAGGCGGCCGAGTCAGGCCAGTTTCGGGTTCCAAAGAAGTTGAACGCGCACTTCGCACATTTCTTGGAGCGTATGAAGAGCCGGGCATTCGCGGTCTGCGATCCTGGCCCGATTGTGCTTGCGCAGTTCATTGATGATCTGGGGGTCCGCGAGGCTCTCCATGTCTATGGTCCCAAGAGGAGCGAGGGCAGTGAAATCACCAATCTTGTCCTCTTGAACGTCTGCCGTATTCTGGCTGGATACGAGACTACAGTGGCGGGGTAAATGTGCCGCTGTTGGCAAACACGGTCTCCGTGCCGGTCAGATCCAGGGTGTAGTCTTGCCCCGTCTGCATTACCACTGTATCGCCGCTGCTGATCTCCAGCTTATCCATCTGTGTGTCCGAGCTGATGGTAAGTGTTGCCGCAAGGGCACTCGCCGTTATGCAAAACATAAATGCCAGTACCAGAAAAAATAATCCTGCTGAAACATGTCGATTTTTCATTTCCCTTTTCCTCCTTGGCGGGTTTCGATGTTTTTTAGTCATCTCAGTCCACCTTTACATTTCCAAGGTTCTGCACAGGGCTGCTGCTGTCGGTAATTTCGCAACTGGTGCCGGTAAAGGTCAGTGTCTTATTATTGTCACTGCTTTTGATCCACCGGCCGTCGGCACCTATGTTCAAGATGCCGCCGAGACTGATATTTACATCACTGGTGTCAAGATCAAATGTCCCCTTTGTTATGGCCAAGATATTGGTGACCGTCAGATTCGCATTAGGTGAGAGCTTGGTAGTCACTGCACCGGCAGACTTGTTCAATGTCAATGCGTAGAACGAAGATCCGCCTGAGCCGACGGTTGACTCGCTTGAACCCGTAAAAGTGACAGTTCCTTCCCGGGCGGTAAATGTCCCGCTGTTGGACCAGTTGTCGGCGATGTTTATGCCGTAATTGCTTTCGCTTACATCTAAAGTTACGCTGTCTTCTATGCTCAGGTTGCTGTCGATATCCTGATTCCCGCACAGGGTTTTGGTGCCTGACCCGCTTAAGGTCAAATTGTAATAATTAATGTCATCCACAGACTGGGCGGCGCCCGAATAGTTGACCGTGCCCTGTCCTTTGTTGAATGTGCCGAAGGCGCTGCACCCCACCGTTCCGGCCAGATTGAGCGTACCCGTGCCACTGAAGGTTATGGTCCCGTCCGATGCGTTGAGGGTGCCGTTTACAGTCAGGGCTTGTCCAGTACTAAAGGTGAGTGTCTTATCTGATGATATGGTCAGGCCGTTAATCACTTTAATCTCTGGCGTGGTGTCTACTATTACATTATGGGCTATGGTCACGCTCTGTCCGGAAACAGGGATAAGCCCGTCGGACCAGGTGCCGGTGGCGCTCCAGTTGCCGTTGACCACTGTCGAGGTGGTCGTCGCCAGCGTTTTGAAGGATTCCTGTGCCCCATAGGAGGTTCCCACGCTGTTGGTGGCATAGGCCCGGACATGGTAGGTGGTACCTTCCAAAAGCCCGGTTATGCTGCTTGTAAAGGCCCCCGTGGAACCGGCCGCGCCTTCATCGGTATAGTCGTCGTCAATCGTGGGCGTTTCACTGGTGTCCCAGCACACCCCGTGGGCCGTAGGATTGGGCGAACCCAGATCGGTGATGGTGCCGCCTGCCGTGGCCGTGGTCGAATCGATGGAAGAAACGGCCTGAGTGGTGACGGTGGGAGTCGGCGAAATGTTGGAAAGCGTATAGGTCTCGTCTATGGCCGGCTCTCCCGCCGGAAGGGCATTGCCCGCCAGGTCGGTGATATCCCGGGCTTCGGCCAGGTTCAGGCCGACGTCACCGTTGAAACCCGCCAGATTGCCGCCGGACAGGGTGACATCGTATGTGGCGGCATCGCCGGCCGGGGTGACACCCGTCACACCGGCCGTTGTGGTGCTGTTCAGGCTGAAATCGGCCGTGCCGACATTTTGCACGGCTTCGCTAAAGGTGACCCGGAACGTGAGGGTATCCGCGTCCGTGGTCTGATCGGCCGGGGTCTGCCGGATAAATGCGTTAATCGAAGGGGCCGTGGTGTCGATCACGATGGCCTTGTTCGCCCCCAGGGAACCGGCCGCTGCCGGCGCCGGCAGGGTGAGGACCGCGTCGGCATCGGAACCGTCTTTTATGGTGCCGCCGTTTGCGACAAGGGCGGCCGTATCCGTATAATCGAGATCCGCGCTGGTGTTGCCGGCGGCCACCGTGTAATTGAAAGTCAGGGTATCGGAGCCGGAGCCGGACGTGTAATCGACGGTCTCGTCCGTGGTGCCGGTTTCCAGGGTCAGTTGCGGGGTGCCGGTGACCGTTACGGCACCGGAAAAAACGACCGTGATGGGAATGACCGTGCCGGTTCCATGCGCGCCGTCCGAAACAGTGGCGCTGACCGAGGTGACGGCAGGTCCGCCCCCTTCATCGATTTTACCGTTGCAGTTGTCGTCTTTGCCGTTGCCGGGGATCTCCGGGGCGCCGGGATAGACGTTGGGGTCAGAATCATCGCAGTCCCCATCGCACATATCTTCGGTAATGCCGTCCACACATTCAGCCGCAGCAGTAGCACGAATAGATAGAACTTCTTCCCAGGTCAAAGTGTATCCGTCATCGTCCATGTCATAAAGTCTACCCACTCCCAAGGTTCCCTCGGGGCAACGTACACAGTTGCGACCATCACGATAATAACCTATCATACACTGAGCCGATGCCGTGTCCGGGACGATCCATGCAGAAAGCGTGAGGATGCAGGCAAACGCGAAAACCGCGTGCCAGGCCATGGTGCATGTTTTTTTCATGGATATTTTTTTTGGTCTTTTGCCATTTTTCATTTCATGCATTCCTTTGCGCTGATGGTGGGCGTGTTGACTGTCAGTCATTATGGCCGTATCAAAGGCCATAACGTATCACGAACTCGAGACTATCCGCTTTGCCATATGCCGCCGGTTCTTCCGAAAGTTCAAAGGCATCGTCAGCACAAATGATCTTTCTACCTTTTGCCCTGAACCCAAGCGCCTCTTTTATCTTCTCAACAAATGATTCGCTCCCGACCGCAATGCTCTCTGTCCACTTGTTTTGTCTGCTGCTGTTATCAGTGTAATTATCTCGGCACCCCAACAGCCTATCTGCCCGTTGATGGTTTTTATTTTCTTACCGCAGACCTTTCAGCGAGTGTGGGTCAAATACCCAGCCAGATTTTTCCGGTCAATTGCGCCAAGATGACTGCAAAAAAGAACAAATAGAAATGAAACATATGAAACTTTTGATGGATACCTTTGATTTCCCGCAAATCCCCCAACAGAACCGCTTCCTGATACATTTCCGCTGCTATAGCAGTTTGATATATTGCCCCATTCCCGCAAATCCACCAACAGAACCGCTTCCTGATGCATTTCCACTGCTATAGCAGTTTGAAATGGCACCACCAACTTGTCCTGCAAATACACCAACAAATGCATATCCTGACACATTCCCTGTGCTGTAACAGTTTGAAATAGTGCCCGTAAATGTTCCTGCCAATCCACCGGTTTGGCGATTTCCTGTAATATCAACATTTTCGAGTCCTAAGTTATTAATTTGACCCCCGGATCTTCCAAACAGACCAACATAATCTCTATCTGGACGGTTGATGTAAAGATTGCTAATAATATAATCTTGTCCATACGTAGTTGCCCTCAAAAAATAAATAGTCTGAATAATCATTATAATAGCCAATGGGCGAAAAGCCGTAGGCATCATCGGCATCGCCTACCGTGCCATCTCCGTCCCAGTCAACCAGGGTTTCATCAGCATTAAAAACGATGTCGGCTGTTTGGCTAAAATATATACCGTCTGCCCAGTCGGCTTGCGTGTTGGATAATTCAATCAAATCGTCAATGTCTGCGATTTGATAAGGTGCGCCTGATGTGCCGCTGCCACCGGAATAGGTGCCGGCAAACAGGTTTGTGCTCATTGCTAATAACATTATTAGCGCTATCCCTGAAATCAGACTGAACTTTTTTACCGATCCCGATAAATTAGAACCAGAAACAGGTTTCACGGTACAAGTCATCTCGGGGTTAATTATAGATTTTAACATTTTTTCTCCTTCTTGATTCTGGAGCTTGCAATGCAGCATTTTTATCCCAATTACAATCAGGTATCAGGTTTTTCCCCTGGCATGCCCACAAGATTTTTTACCTTTTCAAGCAGCACATCATAGTTAATCGGCTTGGAAAGATACCCGTCGGCTCCGGCCTGCTTTGACCTGTCCCGGTTTTCAGGAGTGTCAAAACCGGTCATCATCAATACTTTTATTTCAGAAGTGCCTGACTTATCCTTGATTCTCCGGCAGGCCTCGATCCCATCCATCCCCGGCATCACCAGGTCCATTAGAATCAACTCCGGCCCGAACTCGACAACTTTAATTCCGGCATCAAAACCGTCCACTGCCGTTTTCACAAGATACCCGTTCTTTGTAAGAATCTGGAACAGGAGATCACGGATAGCTGAATCGTCATCAACTATAAGAATTCTGGCTCCTGAATAATCACTCCCGGAAACGGGAACGATTCCGTGCAGGCGGGCAAATGAATGCAGATCATTTTTTAAGATTCTATAATGCCCTCCAGGGCCTGCGGCTGCTTTTATCTTTCCGGCTTTAACCCACCGCCACATGGTAGTGTGACCGACAGCACAAATTTTGGCCGCTTGTGGAATGGTATAAAAATTCTTTTTCATAATTTAGATTTTTCCATATCGAACTGAAAAAAATGGAATACTGAAAAACCTGTCGAACAGCTAACAGGTAAATAGCAGTGCCTGAACGAAAAGTATTTTTTTCAATACTGGCAACAGGTTCAATTTATTTAGCTATGCAAAGATTTGTGAACAAGCTGTTAGCCATTAGCTCTTAGCTAAATGGTGTTATCTATTTGATTTTTCAAGCTAAAGGCTAACCGCTAAATAATTTTTGCCAAGCACAAATAGAAATATATGAAATATATGAAATACACAGAGCACGTTTCACAGGGCATGTCAAGTCTTTTTTTATTTCCGTATGAGAGGGAATGGGTGACCCCTTTTTCACTATATAAGTATATGGAAATCTTCTCCTCTTTTAAATGCGCAAAAAAAACGATATGGATAGATATTTCAGGAAAAAATCGAGGATAGAACTTCCAATAAGCAGACGGGAAGACTTCATTATGGAATACAAAGACTTTGAGACTGATGCAATAGAACAGATCTACGTATCTACAAAAGGCGACATGCGAAAGTTCAAAGAGATTTGCACAGATTGTCGGGACAGGGCAAATGAGTTAAATTGCAGTTTTGTTGACGTCAACCTCGCATTGGAATTTTTTTCTGACCTGCCTCCCCATTAAATCCCCACAGCCGTTTCATCCTCACAGGAAATCCCTACGCCATATTCACAACATCTGGAACAGATGCACATAGAATAATCCACCATCTGAATTTTTACGCTCTCCTGCAGAAAACAATCCGATAGGAAAGACTATGGTGTCAAAGCTTGAATTGTGAATTAAGTTTTTCAAATTGGTTTTTCACTTTTTTATCTTTATTCATCTTCTCTTTAAATCTTTTCACACAATGACTGATAGCAGAGTAACTCATATTAAAAAGCTGCCCTAACTTTTCATTGGTCATTAATCCTTTATTCCAAAGTAAATAGACGATTAAATCACGTTTGTGTTTATCTATACCATGCAATCGTTTTGCCTGAACGCATTTATCAATATCAATTTGAACGATTTTTGCAGATTTTTTTAATAAATCCTCCACATTAGCTGACATATGTATGCAGGTACATTGAAAAAACATGTCAAGGCTATGGAGAATTGAGTTTAAAGATACAATTCCCAATTCCAATCTTCAGGAGCTTCCTGAAAACGACATAAACACGCTCACAACTCTCAAGGCACAGGAATTTCAAAAACAATACAGTAAGGAAACCGTCAACCTCTGGAAGCACATAGAAAACACTGAGGGCATCTGCACTTTCAATGAGGCCGTCCATGACATTCTGCACCTGGCTAATTCCACTTAAGGCTGTCAGGGCAACTGATAGATACAATTTGACACAAGTGTGAGATGATACTAAAAAAATTATCTCTATCTTACTCATCTGTCAAAAATCCTGCAAACAACTACTTGACAAACATGCGGGATAGTCGTAAATTAATTACGACTAAGTCGACCGTGAGTCAAAAAGACTGGATTATGAAGTTGAACGAGTTTCTATCACAACACGATGTGTTTACTGTAGAGGAGTTGGATCTTTTTCTCTCTGAAAAGGGTTCCGGCAAGCCGAGTACCCGTAAAGCGCTTCTAACATACTATCGAAAACAGGGCCGAATAGTACCTGTTCGACGCGGATTGTATGCGGTTATCCCTTTTGGCTCTTTGCCTGATTCAAGCCCGGTTGATCCCTATCTTTTGACAGCAAAAATAACCAAAGATGCCGTTCTTGCTTACCATACCGCTCTGGAATTCCACGGAAAAGCATACTCGGTTTACACAAGACTGCACTATTTGACCACCCGAAGGTCTCTCCCTGTCAGGTTTCGGTCTTATGAAATCAGGGGGGTGCCCGTGCCGCGATCACTTCGTGCTAAAGGCAAGGAGATGTTTGGTGTCGCCCGACACAAACGTTCCGGAGCAGAACTGCGTGTAACCAGCCTTGAAAGAACTCTTGTCGATGTGCTGGATCGGCCGGAACTGACCGGAAGTTGGGAAGAGATATGGCGGTCCCTTGAATCGGTCGAGTTTTTCGACATAGACCAAGTGGTCGAGTATGTCTTGCTTTTGGAAAATGCGACCACCGCCGCAAAAGTTGGGTTTTTTCTAGAACAGCATAAGAAAACCCTGATGGTTGATGATGTCCATCTGAAACCTTTGCGTAAGTTGTGTCCCCAGCGACCTCATTATCTGATACGCGGAAAGCGCCAAGGTGGTCGGTTGGTTAAGGAATGGAACTTGATGGTTCCAGACGAAATACTGAATCAATCCTGGGGAGAAGTATTGTGATATTTTTACCATCAGAGATTTTACCGGTTGCGGAATCAACTGGTTTCAGAGCCGATGTAATCGAAAAAGTACTCCACCTGCTAAACTTGTTGAATATGTTGAATTCGCATCCTTTTCTCAAAGGAAAATTAGCTTTGAAAGGTGGTTCCGCATTGAACCTGTTTGTGTTCAATATTCCCAGGCTGTCGGTTGATATTGACCTTAACTATATTGGCGCGGTCGAACGTGAGAAGATGCTGGCGGATCGCCCCAAAGTCGATCAGGCGGTTGGCGCGGTGTTTTCCCGAGAAGGATTTACTGTCAAGAGAGTACCGATTGAACACGCCGGGGGGAAATGGAGGCTGAACTATCAAAGCTTTACAGGACAGTCAGGCAACCTCGAAGTTGATCTGAACTTCATGTTCAGGCAGCCACTCTAGGAAGTGCAATCTGTCGATTCTCGTGCCGTTAGCGACTTTCGGGCCAGGAACATTCCCGTTCTTGACATTCATGAACTTGCTGCCGGAAAGATAGCCGCTCTGTTCGCCCGGCATCAGGCACGGGACCTCTTTGATACTCATCAATTGCTCTGTAACGTTAAGCTGGACCAGAAGCGTCTGCGTACCGCGTTTGTCGTCTATGGGGCGTTGAATCGAAAGGATTGGCGGACAATTTGTTTGGAAGACGTTGCTTTCGACCCGGAAGAGTTGAAGCGAATGCTGATTCCCGTTCTCCGTGGAAATTCCGTCCACGGCGGAGAAGATATTTCAATGTTTGTTCAGCGCTTGGTGAGTGAATGCCGGGAACAGCTTTCAGTAGTGTATCCTTTGTCTGCGCAGGAAATGGAGTTTCTCGACCGCATCCTTACCAAAGGGGAAATAGAGCCGTCATTGTTAACAACAGATACAGACGTGCAGAACCGCATTGCTCGGAGCCCGATGTTGCTCTGGAAGGCTGTGAACGTCCGTAGACACTTCGATGTAGGAGGATGTCAATAGCGCGAACAAAAGCGGGACGCCCTTAAGATTCTAAGTTGACAGGGAATTAGGAAAGTAATAAATGTAAATATATGCCAAGATTAGCCCGATTAGGCGCACCCTGTGTTTTACATCGGTGCCTTTGTGGCTAAATATATTATATCTAAAGGGGTCGCTAATGCATGTTACATTTTATGGCGGAGTTCGTGAAGTTACAGGCTCAATGCATCTAATTACTACTGAAAATGACAGGATACTGCTGGATTGCGGAATGTTTCAGGGAAGGCGCAAGGAAAGTGAACAAAAAAACAGGATATTACCACTGGATCCCACGATTATCACAAATATAGTTCTTTCTCATGCCCATATAGACCATTCGGGTCGCATACCAATGCTTACCAAGGGAAACTTTAATGGACATATTATATGCACGAGGGCAACATTAGATACCTGCGAATATTTGCTGCCGGATTCCGCTCACATTCAGGAGTCTGACGCAAATTATCTAAATTATAAAACCGTTCGTTCAAATCTTTATCAATTAAAAACATCTCAGCGCACTAAAAAATTATCAAAACGTCAAATCAATAATATAAAACAATTGCTTAAAAAAAACCAAACTAAACTAAATAAAGAGGTAATTAACGAATTAATCGAAAAATATCACCTGGAAGGTGTCCATCCTATTTACACCATAGAAGATGCTGAGCAGTCGCTCAAATATTTTGAAGGATATCCCTATAAGGTTCCCGTGCATATTGGAAATGATATGATCTGCACATTCTATGACGCCGGACATATTTTAGGATCAGCAATAAGCATGATTAAAGTCAGAGAAAACGGCCGCAACTATAATATATGTTATACCGGCGATATCGGCAGGTTTAACAAGCCGATTCTCAATAATCCAACCTTAAATTTTGCTGAAGAACACAGGGATGTAGACCTGCTTATAATGGAAAGCACATATGGGAACCGATTGCATGAACCTGTCCAGGATTTAAAACCGCAGTTGAAAAAGGTAATAACTGAAACATTTGATCGGGGAGGTTCTGTCTTAATACCGGCTTTCGCATTCGGTCGTACCCAGGAGCTGTTATATGTTGTTCACGAACTTTACAATGAAGGTGAAGTTCCTCGAGTCCCGGTATATGTAGATAGTCCCCTTGCAACAAAAATAACCAGAGTTTTCGGCGAACATCCTGAAGTTTATAACAAAAAAACACATAAGGCTTTCCTGGAAAACGGTATAAATCCGTTTTTATTTGACAAAGTTCATTTTATCGGTTCTGTTGAAGAATCTATGGCTCTGATGCGTGAAAAAAAATCTCACATAGTAATATCTGCTGCAGGAATGTGCGAAGCCGGCAGAATTCTTCATCACCTGCGCTATAAAATTCATAATCCACAGCATACGATTTTAATCGTAGGTTATATGGCCCAGAACACACTTGGCCGTCGTATTTTGGAACAAGGCAAAGAATATGAAAATTCCGGAAGAAGCGGTAATCCGCCGATACTGAGATTTCTCAATAAAACATATCCGCTTAAAGCCCATGTTGCTAAGATAGGCGGTTTTAGCGCACATGGCGATAGAAACGAAATGCTTCGTTTTCTTAAGGAATCAAATTTACGAATTAAAAGAATAGCCGTAGTCCATGGAGAGGAAGATCAGTCCATTTCATTTGCACAACACCTGGGAAATAATGGATTTTCTGTAATCACTCCAAAGGTTGGGGAGACCATACACATAAAATAAGAGAAGCCGTTCACGGTTTACAGTTAACGGTTGATCAAAATATGTAACTTCTCAATAAGTTCCGGCAACTTTTTAAAAATTTTTATCGTCATTCTCGCGAAGGCGGGAATCCAGTGCTTTTTCGAATTTTCTGGATTCCCGTTTTCACGGGAATGACGTTTGGTGCCAGAACTTATTGAGAAGTTACCAAAATATAAAGTAACTACTCAGGTTAATAGGCTGAAGGTAGAAGGCTTTTAGGGAAAAGACTCACAGAAGCCAATATGTTATTAAAGCTGCCGGAAATTTTGTCCTAAACATAGAAAATAACGTTCAGGAATCATCTGTTTCCTTCAGCCTATAGCCTTCAGTCTAAACGCCTGAGTAGTTGCCATGCTTCAATCATTACAAAATTCATTAAAAAACTGGAAACCGTAAACCGTGAACCGTACAACTTAGTTACTAACCATGTATAAAGAAAATAACAATTTAGAGGAACAAATTATTCAGCAAACTGAATCAGGTACAGATACAATAAACTCTCTTGGTCTGTGCCTCGGAGCTTCCACCATATCCATTGTCCACATGGCAATGAAAAAGTCTGAGAGCAAGCCAAGAATTGTCAAATCTTCACTTCACATCCACGAAGGAGATCCAAAGCAAACTCTGCTTGCTGCACTAAAAAACTTCGACTTAAAATCATTTGACAGGATCGCCGCAACCGGCAGGAAATTCTGCAAGTTTGTAAACCTTTCATCCATACCCGAACCCGAAGCTGTTGAATTAGCATATGAATTTGTCAAACCCAAAAGTATCTCATGCCCGGCAATTGTCTCCGCGGGTGGGGAAACATTTATGGTATATGTTTTAAACAGGCTGGGCCAAATATCAAATGTGGTGACAGGCAACAAGTGTGCATCCGGGACAGGTGAATTTCTCCTTCAACAGCTTCGCAGAATGAATGTATCAATGGAAGAGGCAGCCCAGTGGGCTGCTACGGAAAATCCGCATCATGTTTCCGGGCGATGTTCTGTCTTCTGCAAGTCAGACTGCACTCATGCAACAAACAAAGGCATCCCGAAATCCAGGGTTACTGCCGGCCTCTGTAAAATGATGGCGAATAAGATTCTGGAGCTTCTGAAGAAGGTTGAAAGACAAAATATCATGATCACCGGCGGAACAGCTCGCAACAGGATGATGATTGAATATTTGCATAAGGAGATTCCGGGTCTCATAGTTCCGGAAGAAGCGCCATATTTCGAAGCCATGGGCGCCGCACTCTGGGCACTTAACAATGAAACCGCCCCTTTTGCCGGAATAGCAAATCTTTTTAAGAAAGAAATTACATCATTTGATACACTTTCTCCACTCCTCAATTTCAAGGACATGGTAGAATTTAAAACAATTGACATGGGAAATATAAAGCCGGGTGATGTTTGCATACTGGGCCTGGATGTGGGTTCTACCACCACCAAGGCTGTTCTTCTGCGAAAAGAAGACAACTCAATGCTTGCATCTATATATCTGCGCACAAACGGTGATCCGGTAGGTGCTTCCCGGAATTGTTATCGAAATATTCTAGACCAGATAAAAGAAAAAGTAGATCCTGATGAAATATCAATTACGGGTCTGGGTGTCTGCGGTTCCGGCCGTCAAATAGCGGGCCTTCATGCCTTAACCGAAGGTGTAATCAATGAAATAATCGCACATGCAACTGGTGCCGTATATTTTGATAGCAAGGTAGATACTATATTCGAAATTGGAGGACAGGATGCCAAATACACTTATATAACAAACGCTGTGCCCTCTGATTATGCAATGAACGAAGCTTGTTCAGCCGGAACCGGGTCTTTCCTTGAAGAATCCGCATATGAAACTCTGGGTATAAAAATGGATGATATCGCAGATATCGCACTTAAGGGGAAAAATCCGCCCAATTTCAATGATCAGTGCGCCGCATTTATTTCCTCTGACATAAAAAATGCCATTCACGAAGGAGTAAAGCACGAAGATATTGTCGCCGGGCTGGTTTATTCCATCTGCATGAATTATTCAAACAGAGTAAAAGGCAATAAACCGGTGGGGGAAAAGGTTTTTATGCAGGGAGGAGTCTGCTACAACAAAGCGATTCCGTTTGCCATGGCCGCACTTGTGGGCAAGCCGATAATCGTTCCGCCGGAACCAGGCCTTATGGGAGCTTTTGGCGTTGCCCTTGAGATCAAAAAAAGAATTGAAACAGGATTAATGGCGGAAAAGGACTTTAACCTTGGGACACTTGCAGATAGAGAGGTAAAATACGGAAAAAATTTCATATGCAGAGGCGGCAAGGAAAAATGCGATCGGCGTTGCGAAATAGCAATGATCGAGCTTGAAGGCAAGAAATATCCATTTGGAGGAGCATGCAACAGGTATTACAACTTACGGCAAAAAATAAAATATGATGTAGAAAAGCTCGATCTGGTGCGGATCAGGCAGAAACTGATATTTGAAAAGTACGGCGCAAAACTGTCTGAAGAAATCGGAAAAAAGCGCAGAGGAAGAATCGGGATAAACAGAAGTTTTATGGTCAACACCTTTTATCCTCTTTACTCCACTTTTTTTACCGAACTGGGCTTTGAACCTGTAATGCCGGATTCAATTTCAAAGCAAGGAATTGATCAGAAAAACACATCTTTCTGCTTCCCCGCTGAACTGTCTCATGGCTTTTTTTACTCCCTGATTACTATGGAAAATCCTCCTGATTTCATATTCCTGCCTCATTTCAAAGCAGTTCATGTTCCAAATGGTCATTCAAGCTCGCAGGTCTGTCCCTTTGTTCAGGGTGAAACATATTATCTTCAAGTAACATTCCGTGAAAAACTCGAAGAGCTTAAAAGAAAAGGGATAAAAGTACTTTCTCCCCTTATAAATTTAACAAAAGGTCTGGAAAACGCCCAAGTCCCTTTAATTGAAACCGCTAAAAAGATGGGAATCAGCCGGAAGGAAGCTGATAAGGCTTTCAAAAAGGCCCTGCAACAACAGATTGAATGCATAAATGAAATGAAGGATATCGGCAAGAAGGCGCTTGCAGAACTTGAATCTGAACCGGAAAAGACGGGAGTTGTTATATTTGCCAGAGCATACAATGGATTCGTTAAAGAAGCCCACATGGGCATTCCCAACAAACTGGCCTCAAGGGGGGTTCTCGTAATACCGTTTGATTTTCTTCCTTTTGATAATGAAAAGACAAAGCGCCATATGTACTGGGGAATGGGGCAACTTATACTCAAGGCCTGCAAATTTGTAAAAAGGCACCCCCAACTTTTTGGCCTTTATATTACCAATTTTTCATGCGGTCCTGACTCGTTTATAGTTGGATATTTCAGGAATTACATGGGCCGAAAGCCCTCCCTGACCCTTGAACTTGACAGCCATACCGCAGACGCAGGCCTTGAAACAAGGGTAGAAGCTTTTCTCGATATAGTATCAGCATACAGGCAGCTTATTGCAAATAAAATGATTCCTATAGAGAAAAGCTCCTTTACCCAGGCCCGCCTCATAATTGAAGACAGTGTTGCAAAAGTAGTAACATCTTCCGGCAAAAAAATCCCGCTGACTGACCCGCGTGTAACTCTTTTAATACCTTCTATGGGCAAAATAGCCTCTGAATCGTTTGCCGCTGTATTTCGTGGCAGAGGTATTAAAACAATAGCCCATCCTCCTTCTGATGAATCAGTGCTTAAACTTGGCCGTGCAAATACGTCCTGCAAAGAATGCCTGCCGCTTATACTAACTACAGGAACTCTGCTCAATTATGTCCGCAACAAAAAGCGGACTGACGAGATTCTTGTATACTTTATGCCTACAGGTTCCGGGCCGTGTCGATTCGGCCAGTACTACATATTTATGGAAGATCTGGTAAAAAGGCTTGAACTTTCTGATGTCGCTATGCTTTCGTTATCATCAGAGAATGCATACGCGGGCATGGGCGGCAATTTTCAGCTTCACGCCTGGAGTGCTGTAGTCGTATCTGATGTAATGGAAGACATCAGATCCATGATGCTGGCTAATGCAACAGACACGAAAGAAGCTATTAAAATATTCAATGAGGAGTGGCAACAGATATTGGCAAAATTGGAGACAGGAGACTTCTCTAAGCTTGAAAAACAACTTACCATAACTGCTAAACGGTTCAGCCATATCCCATTAAAGCGGCCAGTAGAAGAAGTGCCGACTATCTCGCTTTCAGGTGAAATATTTGTCAGAAGAGATGATATTTCTCGTCAATATTTGACTGAACGCCTTGCAGAAGGAGGGTTTGCAGCGATATGTACGCCGGTGGCAGAGTGGATTTTATATGCTGACTATATTCTGAAAAATAATTATTCAGACCACAAAACTTCTAAATTGGAAAAGCTGGAGTTCATGATCAAAAAGAAATTCATGTCAAAATATGAAAAGCGTATCAAGTCAATACTGTCGCGTTCAGGGCTTGTTCACGCAGAGCCGCTCGATATGAAATCAATAATTAACAGCGCCTCGCCTTATATTTCTCCATATCTAACCGGTGAAGCCATTCTGACAGTGGGCGGCGCTCTCACTGAAGTTGCATCCCATGTCTGTGGAGTAATAGCCATAGGTCCTTTTGGCTGTATGCCCAACCGCCTTTCAGAGTCTATTCTTAACGTCACTATGAACCGGGAAGGAAAGCTCGCAACTGATTCTAAAAATAAACAACTCCGGCATATACTCACAGATATAGAAGACCTGCCGTTTCTGGCTATAGAAAGTGACGGTTCCCCTTTCCCCCAGGTAATAAATGCAAAACTGGAAACCTTCTGCATTCGCTCCGAACGCCTGCATAACAGAATGCTTGAAGCCAGCCGGAAAAACAGAAAGTAAAGAAAACAGTTCACGGTTGTCGGTTTACAGTTAACAGTTTTATGTTTTGATTAACCATAAATCGTGAACCATGAGCTGTTACAAAGGCTACCAACGTAAGGCGGGACAGTGCGTAAATTCAATCAGTTAGCAACTCCTTAGATTTTCTTGAAAGTAAAAGTGTCTCACTTTAAGTTGATAGCCCTCCTATTTCTATCAAAGTAGCTTGTAACACACTGCTTATATTATCAACTGGTGTGAGTTTAATTGATTCAAGAATGTATTTTGGGAGCCCTTTGGCCTCTTGAAGGTTATCAACAGGTAATATGACCTCTTTGACTCCCGCATCATAAGCAGCTTGTACTTTTTGGTGAATGCCACCGACGGGTAGGACTTTGCCCATAATTGTAATCTCGCCAGTCATCGCTATGTTGTTGCGGACGGGGACTCCTTTCAACGCCGAAACAATCCCGGTTACAATTGTAATTCCGGCAGAGGGTCCTTCTTTGGGAACACCAATGAAGCTGGCAAGTACGGCCACATCATAGTTCTGTCGCCATTCGGCAGTGATTCCGAGGTCTTCATGTTTAGCTTTAATATATTGAGCTGCTGTTTCAATGCTCTCACGCATGACTCTTTGAATTGAACCCAAAGGTACAATTCGCCCACCTCCCTTTGTGGCCTGCATTTCAAAATGGAGGATACAGCCGTGATTTCCTTCCACTGCCAAACCAATGACCTCTCCGACAGATGGTTTATTGGGCAATGCGACCTTCTGTATTCTGTTTGAATCCGCAAGCGTAGGAGCGATCTTTTTTCCGGGTATCAATAGCTTTACACCAAGCTTGACCCTGTCGTATTCTCCCGGAGCTATCAAATGGAGCTGGGCACGGACTCTCTGGCGCAATTTGCAAGATAGAAGCAGCACTTCCTCCAACTCCTTGTCGTTAATCCGGCCATCCGGGTAAAAAAGTTTTAGAAGCCCGGAGGTTGTCTTCATGATTGAGCGCTGATCACGCCCTGAGATTCCATATGCGCCCTTGGCAAGGTCAATCAGTTCAAAACGCTGACGGACCGGGCCGAGCAAATCAATCCGCCGCAATTCATGCATAATTTCACAAAAGTAGTCAGTAATAAAACCATAGTCCTTCGAGTAGCTGTCAGGGGCAAGCTTGGGTATCTCCCACCCTGGAAGGTAGGCATGAATCCGGTCCAGAAAAGCGATCACCTGCATGAAATCCGGAAGGGGCTCAAACAGGTGATAATACTTTTCATGTGGCAAACTGCCCTGTACGTCGATATTTCCCTCAAAGACCAAACTGGCGAAGGCCAGGATCTCCTTTTTGCCACGGCTGAACCTGGCATCCTGCATATACCCCTGCATAATGCTCACAAATGATTTTGGATCAGTAAAATCAGTATTTGCAATTTCATCAAAAACTACGGCATCGCGTGTGCCCACCTCACCGATCTTGCCGGTGTTGAGGTTAATAAAAAGTTGGGCAGGGGTTTGCCTTGCCGCCGGACAGAACATGAGCATAATAAGAGAGATTTCGATAGAGGTAAGTCTTCCCTGTCTCACGGGGAGCAAGTTCCACCATGTTTACGTTCGTCTCCACCAATGGAATACAGCGACATAAATAAAGGATTTTTTGTCGATAGGTCATTTTTTTTGGATCAAGACCACAGGAGTCAACCAGGATGTCAATCCACTCGTCACAGGTGAATTCTGAGCGCTTTTCAATATATTCATCCAGGTTGATAACACTGACCTGGAACGGGGTGAAAGCCGTTACCTTAAAAGGCCGGATTTTCTTATTGTGAATCTCTGTCTCGTCATAGGTAAGGTCGATAGTCCCCCACATCCCCCCGGAAAGGATCATGGGATATTGACGAACAATATTTCCAGGTATATTGACAAAGTTCTCGTTGATGGCCGAGATGGTGCCCCAATACTTGTCCTCTGTCTCGACCAATCGAGCCTCCAAATTGGCAATTACTGAATGTTTCCGGTTCTCACGAATGTAGTGGCGAATCTTTTCGGCTTCTGCGCCATAGACAAAAGTTTCCTTCAGGCGCCCAACGACCTTCTCCATGTCCTCATGGAAGGTCTCTTCGGCGCAATAATTGTCAATGAGATACTCAAGCACATAACGAGGGAATTCATCTACGCCCGTATTAATGGTGTGTGACTTGTTAACAACTTTTCCTGAAAAGATATCTTTAAGTTTTGTATTCATAGTTAATATCGGCAGTGAATCCTTTTTAAGATAACTCTCTAATTATTGCTATATTTATAGCTCAAGAATCTTGAATAAATCATTGATGAAGAGTTTAAAATTTTGGGGACATTTGTTCATTAATTTCTTATAGTCTGATCGTTGGAG
>Ga0255432_1074_pt1 | contig 17921 bp, 24 predicted proteins | sample ANMaggSeSYBR02I6_FD_182656 | JGI IMG/M metagenome (GOLD analysis project Ga0255432, IMG submission 182656) | Sediment cell enrichment communities from methane seep in Santa Monica Basin, California, United Staets - ANME aggregate JGI... | ecosystem: Environmental > Aquatic > Marine > Cold seeps >...
ATAATGGTACCAAGCAGGATTGATCCGGGGGTAAAGGATTCCAGGCTGGCTATCGGTCATGGGGTGGGGGAAAGATTATCGTAGAATAATTTTTTTCCCTTAAGAATTAGATAGTTCTAATCAAGGTAGTGGATACTAACCAATGAAGTACGCAAATAAAAAAGATATGGTAAATCTTATTGATAAAAGCGCTGAAGAGCTGCATTTGAAAATAAATATGCATTACCATCTTATGGTTGCTATGCTGGAACAGAGGCCGGACAACGGAAATATGAAAGAACTCTTTTTGCCATCATTTTATCATAAAGAATCCAGGCTGAAAGAGGCTATCGAAGAAACCATAGATGTCCTGGAACAAACCAGAAGGGCCTTTAAATCCAAAAAATTGGAGATATTACGCAAGAAGCTCACGCAGCTATTGATAAAATCGGGATAAATGACGATTAACAAAGGAGGATAAACATGAAAAAATTAGTTTTGGCATTGTCTCTGGTGGTGGTTTTTGCACTGAGCGCTCCGGCCTATGCTCATTTTCAGATGATTTATAGTCCGGACAGTGTTCCGAAGTCAAAAAAGCTTAACCTGAAGCTTATCTTTACACACCCTTTTGAGGCCGGTTACACCATGGACATCGGAAAGGATGAAAAGAGTAATATCCACCCTCCCATAGCCTTTGGTGAAATGCACAAGGGAAAGAAAAAGGATCTGCTTGATACTCTCAAGCCTGTAACTTTTGCGAGTTTGACAAATTGGCGACCCCCTGCCCGTTGAAATTATTCCTCTGGACAAGCCTTATGCTTTGTGGACAGGAAACGTCTTTCGCGGCGTTGTTACATGCAAAGGCGAGCCGGTTCCTGACGCTGAGATCGAAGTGGAGTACTTGAACCATGATATTGAAGGAAATGCCTTTGTCAAGAAGGCCAGGGTAGAGCCACCCCATGAAGCCCTTACCATGACCATAAAGGCTGACAAAAACGGAGTGTTTACCCTTGGCATCACCAGGGCAGGCTGGTGGGGCTTTGCAGCGCTTGGCGCTGGCGGAGACCTGAAGCACAATGGCAAGGACCTTTCTCAGGATGCGGTTATATGGGTACAGGCCCTTGATATGAAATAATTAAAAGGGTCAACAAGAAAGAATTGGACTGGCAACTCGCGTCTGCATGTCTGTGTCATATGCAGGCACGAGTTGCCTCAATCAGCAGTGCTATGGAGAAAGAAACATGGCTTTGACATATTACAGAATCAGACATTCGATACCAGGCAGAATGCGGGTTAAAAGCTTTTTGATGAAAAAAGATCCGGCTCGTTGCACAACTGTCAGCGATGCCCTGAAAAAAATGAGAGGGATAGTTGCGGTCACGAGCAATCCTGTCGTGGGTTCAGCAGTTATCCTGTACGAGCAAAAGGTGGTTCCCAAAGAAACGATCCTTGCAAAACTGGACGAACTTTTTCCTGTCTGTTTCCGGATAGAAGCAAAGGCTTCTCCAAACACGCCGGTTGGCTGCAGTACAACCCAACCGCCTTCCCTGCTCGGGGATCTTTTGGAGGTGTCGGCTCTTGCCTTTATTGTGGTCTATTATCTGATCAAGTCGTTCTTTGGAAAAAGCCCTGTAAACGAAACGGTTTTTGGTCTTCCCGCCGCGACTGCCGCCCTGTTCGGCTACCCCATAGTGAAAAAGGCGGTCAAGGATATTGTTGAAAAAAAGAAATGCACCCTGCACCAGTTCATGGCATTCACGGGTATTGTGGCCATACTTATGGCCGAGGCCATGACGGCCCTGGAAATCATTTTTATCATGCGGCTGGGTACCCTCATCAAGGACTACATCACGGACAGATCAAGACGGGCCATTCGGGACATCCTTCTGGTCAATGAAAAGGAGACCTACCTCGTCGTTGACGGCGTGGAGGTGTCGGCCCCTGTCTTGGCATTGAAGGTGAAAGACATCGTAGCTGTTCATACCGGAGAACGTATCCCTGCAGACGGCGTAATTGTCTCAGGCCAGGCAGTCATAGATGATTCCCATATTACAGGACGATCTGTTCCTGAGTACAGGAGCAAGGGGGACAAGACTTTTGCCGGCACAGTCGTGCACGACGGGGCTATCCATATCAGGGTCGAAAAGACAGGCAATGAGACATACCTTGCAAGGGTGCTCGACATGGTGGAAGAATCCCTGGCCTCCAGGGCCCCGGTCATGGATCAGGGAGACGTTCTCTCCGCCCGGCTGACCAGGCTCGGCATAATCGTATCAGTTGGGACACTTATCATAACTCAAAGCATCTACCGTGTGCTGACGGTTCTTCTCGTGATGTCGTGTCCCTGCGCTACGGTACTTGCCGCCTCCACAGCCGTGAGCGCTGCCATTGCCAATGCGGCCCGGAAAAACATTCTGATCAAGGGCGGTCTTTACCTTGAGGAGGTCGGGAGACCGGATGTGATTTGTTTTGACAAGACCGGCACAATTACCTGCTCGCAACCCGAGGTCAAAAGCCTTGTAATTCACAATAGGAAGATCTCTGAGCATGAGCTTGTAGGCGCGGCCGCCTCGGCCGAACTGCACAGCCACCACCCGCTGGCCTGGGCGATCAGGGAGAGGGCAAAGGAGATGGAGATAGAGGTGGCTGGTCATGCTGAGTGCCAGATGATTGTCGGACGGGGCGTTGCGGCCAGACTGGACGGCTACGATATCCTGGTGGGCAACGAACACCTGATGGACATGCGCGGTATCTGGATAAAACAGTACATAAAAGAGACGGAACGGCTGATTGCCGAGGGTCAGAGCGCTGTCTATGTGGCAAAGGCCGGGAAACTGATCGGAGTGATAGGCATAAAAAACAAGGTCAGGCCCGGAGCAAAGGGTGTCATACAATATCTGAAAAATGACGGGGTAAGAGAGATTCATCTGATTACAGGGGATCACGAGACAGTCGCCGACAAGATGGCAGAAGAGCTCGGGGTCGACTTCTGCCACGCCGATCTTCTCCCGGAAGACAAAGCAGAAGTGATTGAGAGACTCACCCGCGAAGGAAAACTCCCGATCATGGTCGGCGATGGTGTGAATGACGCGCTGGCAATGTCAAAGGCACACATAGGGATCGCCATGGGCGCGGGCGGATCTGACGTGGCTATTGAAGCGGCTGATATCGCGCTGGCCACGAGTGAATTATGGAAGATACCGTATGTCAGGACGCTGAGCAAAGAGACAGTCAATATCATCGAGCAAAACTACAAAATAGCCACATATTCCAATATCGCGGGTGTCTGCCTTGGAGCCGCGGGATTAATGACCCCCCTTTTTGCCGGTTTTTTGCATATCTTCCATTCCCTCGGAGTCTGGCTCAACTCCAGCCGCCTGCTCGGCTTTGACATGGCAGAACAACCGCAGTGTTCGATGCCGGTTTGTGCTGTAAGCGGAAAATTTGAATCAGAGCCGTGCACCGTGTGCGTTACAAAGGGTTCACGGTTCAAGGTTAAAAGCCAACCAACCCTGAACCCTGAACCCCTGAACCCTCAACCCTGGAACCGTGAACTATGAACCCTGAACCTAACAACCCGAGTAGTTACGAATATCTTGAGGTAAAAAGACTTTTGAAAAGGGCTGAGGTGGTTAGCCACAATCACGGCAGGATGGTTCTTAAGCTTGATATTACTACCGTGAAGAAAGGGTCCATCAATCCAGAGCAGATGGCAAGGCATTTCAGGGAGATTGAGGGGGTCGAAGAATTCCGTTTTGATCCGGAAAAAAACAGGCTCGATATAGACTATGACACGCAAAAGATAGAACCTGATTTGCTTGAAAGTCTTATTGAGTCAGGCAAAAAAGAGGCAGAAAGGGGGGCTGAGGCGACCACGGATGACTATGAAATTAAGGAAATCCCATCGTCTCCTGAGGAAATCGAGGCGATCCGTTACGAAAATCCCGCCCTGGCAGAGAAAATAGAGCTGGTTCATCAGCTCCGGTTCATTCTGACAGTGTATGGGATAAGAGAGTCCGGAATCAATGTGGCCCCCTTAAAGGGGATTTTAAAAAAATTAGGCCTGGAGAAGCACGGAGATATTTTGAGTCGCCAGGGAATCGCGTCCCTGGGGCAGGAACTTATGAATAAGTTTCTCGCAAAGGCATTTGAATGATAAAAATTGACCATATAACCATTTAACCAAAGGGAGGTAAAACAATGGTGTACTATCCATCTTTGTGGAAAGGATTATTGATTGGAGGCGCTGTGGCGATTCTGGTGACGAGCGAAACAGTACGAAAAGGAATCATGAAGTGCGGCGTTGGGGTTTACAAGGGCATCAGAAATTCCACGGCAGAGTTGAAAGAAGAGTGGGAAGATGCCAGGGCAGAGGTAATGCTGGAAAAGAAGGGCTAATTTAAGGAGGAGAACTGATGGAATCAAAGGAGAATGACAAATCTTGCGACGAAGAAATGGGAAGTGCCGGAGGCGCTGGCAATCCCGAAGAAGGAAAGGAGACGGGTCCGGCCCAGGAGGGAAATCCGGTTTCTCAGAGCGCTGGTGACGGAAATCCGGATTTACAGACCGGGCCTGTTCCCGGGCAGACACCTTTTCCGTACGGATATTTCCAGTCACCAAATTTGCATCCTGGATATTATATGGCGCAGGGGGGGGGTTCCCAGGGGCAAATGCCCGGCTATTGGATGCCGCCCGGTTACGGAGTTTCCCCACCTTACATGTACATGCAGCCAGGACCGGCCGCACCGCAAGGAGCAGGGCAGACGGGCGGATCGTTCGATCCCGGCAATCCAGGCAGCCAGCAACCACAGGGCCAACCCGAAGGCGTAAGCCAGCCCGCAAATCCCGCCGGCCCGGCAGCACAGGCACACGATGCCCCGGGAACAGCGGCAGGCTACGACAATGCCGGCTATGGCCCGGGTGACAATGGAAGCGGCCAGGGCGCTGCACCCGGCCATCATAAGGAGCCGGGCCATGATGAATCGAAGTATGGGACGTATATGGAGCAGCCTGACCATGCAAGTCCTGGACACCCACCCGGGATGGCTGATGATGTTTCTGCTCCATCGGGGCTGGCGAGCTTTTTTCAGCTCGACAATGATTCTTTCTGGAAGGGTATTTTGGTCGGGAGTCTGGCTACTTTGCTTCTTACCAATTCCACTGTCAAGAAAGGGATCATGAAGACCATAATCAAGGCCTCAGCTTCTGTCAAAGGGGGCGTTGAAGAGCTCAAGGAACAGCTTGCGGATGTGGAAGCAGAAGTATTGCACGACATTAACGAAAAAAAGAAATAAGGAGGAGAAAAAATGCATCAACCAGGACCAAAACCACCGGCAAATGACGGCCCCAATACCCAACCCAAAGATCATGCCCCTGAGAACGATCCCGAGGTCAGAAAGTATGATGAATTAAAATACGGACAGACCTATGCCCCTGCGCAGGTACCCGTTACTGTGACCGAGCGGCTGGGGAGATTTTTCAGGACAGACGATTCCTCTTTCTGGACAGGTATACTTATAGGGGGCGTGGCCACCTTTGTTCTGACCAGCGACACGGTGAAACGGGCAATTGTGAAATCTTTTGCGAAAGTTAGTGAAGAAGCAAAGGAAGGAGTTAAAAAGGTCAAAAAAGCCGTAGCAAAGGAAAAAGAGCCCGCAAAAGCTGAAAAGGCAGACAAAAAGTAAGGAAAAAGCAATGTCAAACAATAAATCAAAAGAGTTTGCCAAGGCAGGAATGGTTGTTTCCCTGATGGTAACAACGGGAACGACTTTTTTTCTGAATAATAAGAAAGTAAAATGCTTGCACATTGCCTCTGGTGTGGCGCTGCTTGGATTCTCCTTCTGGCATCACAGTCTATACAGAAAAGAACCTGGCAGGCTGAAGAGAGGAACAAAATCTCAGATACAACACGCAGGAGAAAGGAGTTGATGACTTCCATGTCTGTTGACGATTATCTAATTCCTCTGCTCGAGGAAGCAGAGATTGCCCATCACATTCCAGGCCGGATACGACTGAGGTTTAATCACAGCATTGTGTCTAAGTTGCCGAAGGTAAACGGCATTGAAAAAGAGATACAAAAAATAGCGAATGAGATTGAGGCTATCAAGAATATCAGGCTGAACCTTTTTGCAGGCTCTGTGGTTGTTCAATACGACACAGATCTTCTTTCTCCTGATTTTTGGCAAGAAGTAGTGGGTGAAAAAGACGTCGAGCAATTAAAAGAGAAGGCGAGGACATTGCTTCCCGGCTTGCAGTTCTGAGTTTTTAAAGGAGGTGAAAAATATGCATTTTCCAGTTGGAATTATTTTTACAGGTCTATTCGTATATGTAGCTTACAGGCTTGGAAAAAGTGTGGGCAAAGAGGAAATAAAAGAAAAAAAAGAAATAAAAGAGACAAAATAGCTGTTAAAAAGAAGGGGGGGTGGCTTGTTTTGATGACAAAGTCACAACGCTCTGACGCAATCTCATTTTCCCTGCGCATGGCAGGTGAAGGAGAAAACGTCAAGATCATGTCAATAAGAGGGGGAAGAAGTTTTCACGATAGGCTCAGTGGTATGGGGCTTAACGTGGGCGCTGAGGTTGAAATCGTGAAAAATCAGGATAACGGACCGCTGCTTGTCGCTCACAAAGGAACCCGTCTTTTTCTGGGGGGAGGAATGGCAGAAAAAATTCATGTGATGGTAGTTGATAAAGGAGATTAGAATGGAAACAAGGTTAGGTGATTTGGATGTTGGAAACAGAGGTAAGGTTATCGGATTCGTGAAGGGAGCCACGGCGTATCGGGAAAAGCTGCTCGCTATGGGACTAACCAGGGGTACTGAGTTTGTCGTGGAGCGCGTGGCTCCTTTGGGCGATCCAGTAGAAATCCATGTGCGGGGTTTTGCCTTGAGTCTCAGGAAGGACGAAGCTTCAGCAATTATGATAGAGAAGGAGGGCTAGGCTATGAGTGATTTTATTATTGGTGTTGTAGGCAATCCCAATTGCGGCAAGACCAGCTTGTTCAACGCGCTGACCGGCGCCAGTCAGCGGGTCGGCAACTGGCCCGGGGTCACCGTGGACCGGAAAGTCGGTGTGTACAAGCATGAAGGCAAGGAAGTTGAGGTAGTCGATCTTCCCGGCATCTACTCGTTTGCTGCGACCTCGGTGGATGAACAGGTGGCCAGAGATTACATCCTTTCCGGAGAGGCGGACCTCATCGTTAACATTGTAGATGCCTCCAACGTGGAACGGAACCTCTACCTCACGGTTCAGCTTCTTGAGATGAAGGTGCCGATGGTGGTAGCGCTCAACATGATGGACATTGCCAGGAGCCGCAAAATCGATATTGATGTTACTGAATTGTCCACGCGGTTGGATTGTGCAGTTCTTCCCATCGTTGCTACGAAACAGGAAGGTATTCAAGAACTCAAGTCCACGATCAATAAAGCCTGTGAAGAGAAATCTGTTTCAGATACAAAGGTGATGTATCCGTCTGAAATTGAGAAGGCCATTGATGAATTGGTCCCGGTCATCCGGAATACGGTTGACAGCAGGAAGATGAACGCACACTGGGCTGCGGTCAAGCTTCTTGAAGGCGACGAACTGATGTCCGGATTCGTGGGAGATGACACCGGCGAGATTGTTGCCTGTTGCCAAAAGGAGATTGAAAACAAACTGGGTGATGAAGCCGATATTATAGTGGCTGATAGCCGGTATGGACTTATCACGTCGTTGACCATGAACACGATCAAGAAGGGTATCCAGGCTCGAAGAACGGTATCGGACAGGATCGACCGGGTTGTGCTCAATCGTGCCATGGGGATACCCATCTTCTTGGCTGCCATGTACCTGATGTTTATGATCACCATTAACCTGGGAGGCGCGTTCATCGACTTTTTCGACATATTTGCCGGCACCATATTTGTAGACGGGTTTGGAACGATGCTTTCCGCCATTGGTATTCCGGACTGGCTGAATGCCATTATCGCCGGTGGCCTTGGAGGCGGCATCCAGACCATTGCCACATTTATCCCGCCTATCGGCTTCATGTTTCTTTTTCTTTCCTTCCTTGAGGACTCAGGCTATATGGCCCGTGCAGCATTTGTTATGGACAGGTTTATGAGGTTTATCGGATTACCAGGCAAATCCTTTATCCCTATGCTTGTGGGCTTTGGTTGTAATGTTCCTGCCATCATGGCAACTCGAACTCTGGAGAATCAACGGGACCGTACGCTGACCATTATGATGAATCCCTTCATGTCTTGCGGAGCGCGTTTGCCGGTTTATGCGCTTTTTGCAGCCGCGTTTTTTCCTGTTGGCGGGCAAAATCTGGTCTTTGGTCTGTACTTACTCGGCATCGGCTTTGCGGTTCTGACCGGACTGGTGTTGAAAAACACCATGCTTACAGGAGGCATCACACCATTTGTGATGGAGCTTCCCCCTTACCATATGCCAACGGTAAAAGGGGTGCTTTTGCGGACATGGGATCGGTTAAAGACCTTCATGTTTAGGGCCGGCAAAGTGATTATTCCCGTGGTCGTGGTTTTGAGTTTCCTTAACTCCCTGGGAACAGATGGTACTTTTGGTAATGAGGACACGGACAAGTCCGCACTAAGCGCTGTCGGAAAATCAATCACACCTGTTTTCAAGCCTATGGGAATTGCCGAGGAAAACTGGCCCGCAACTGTGGGAATTTTTACTGGAATATTTGCGAAAGAGGCCGTGGTGGGGACTCTGAATTCCATGTATTCCCAAATGGATGCAAGTCCCGCTGATGAGGCGGCAGAAGAGCCGTTTGACTTCTGGGGTGGTATTAAAGAGTCCTTTGCCAGCATTCCGGACAATCTGGCCGGTCTGGCCGGCACATTACTTGATCCCCTCGGGATCTTTGTCGGCGATGTAAGCAGTATTGATGTGGCTGCGGAGAACCTGGAAGTGAACGCTGGCGTTTTTGGCTCCATGTCCAGGTTGTTTGACGGCAAAATCGGGGCATTTGCCTATCTTCTTTTTGTCTTGCTCTATTTTCCGTGCGTGGCTGCGATAGCTGCGGTCTATCGCGAGACCAATCTCAAGTGGTCTGTCTTTATTGGTGCCTGGACGACTGGTCTGGCATACATGGCCGCGGTATTATTCTATCAGCTTGCTACAATAGGTCGCCATCCAGTCTCCTCTTTGTCATGGATTGGCATCATGCTTGGCATTTTCGCTGCCGTGGTATTCGTCATGAGACACCTTGGCCAGGCAGAAAGAAGAGCCAAACCCGCGATTTTTGGCGTGGCAAGGGTACAGGATTCAAGGGTTAGATCATGATCCTTTCAGATATAAGAAGATATCTTTCCGAAAACAGGATAGTGACCTTGAAGGACCTGTCCGTCCATTTCGATATCGAACCGGATGCCATGCAAGGGATGGAATGGGAAAAACACTTCTTATCATTGGCGTACACGTAGAGGAGCTCCGTTTTGGGGAAAGGGTTGCGGAAGGCGCGAAAGAACTGGGAATCGATGTGTTGCGTATTGAACACGGACTGTCCAATGACCGGTTCCTTTACGGCAATCTCTTCTACCACGATACCTTTCTCAGGGAGCTTTATCTCCAGACGCACATGCAGATTCGAGGAAATTACAGCCTTGCAATAGACCTGCATACAGGGTTCAACCAGGCGGGTTGTTGCGCTGACGTATTCTGTAAGGAGACCTGCATCCTTGACCGCCTGTATTGCGTCTTACAGAACAGGCTTATCCATGGCAGCCTGCTATCGGAAAAAGTCCGACTGCTGAAAATCGTCAAAAATATGGCCGCACGTCCAAAGGTTGCAGATCTGAGTTACTTATCTTGCAAGACCTTTATACCGAAAATTGTTTGGGAAGGACGTCATTATCACTATGTGGGGCTTGAGATATACTTGCCCCGGCCGGGCGAAGGAAGCCGAGAGGATTGGCTCTTTGCCAGGCAGTTGGTGAAGTGCATAGATGAAGTGCGGCAGAAAACTTAAGGAAGTAGATATGGAGCTGGGTCGGAACAACGGTTTGCTGAAACGCAAAGAGGAACAAAAGCAATGAAATCCGTAGAAACTGCCAGGGAAAACCGATTCGAGATTGCCCATGAGATTTCGGGAAGAATTCGAATTTTCAGCTCCTTTCTCAGTGATCCCTATATAGACACTCGTTATCTTGAAGCCTATATTGAGGGACTGCCAGGGGTGGAAACTGTGCGTTTAAACAAGATGGCGGGATGTATCGTGGTTACGCATGACGACGAGCCGGATACCCGGACAAGTATCCTTGAGATTCTGGAAAATCCGCCCCGGGAATTTTTTTGCACCCAATACGACCTGTCTAATCCACCGGATCTTACGAACACCTTCAAGGTCGGCGCAGTCCTTTTCGCTACATTTTTTCTCCCCTGGCGGCTGAAGGCGATCCTGTCCTGGATTACAGCCGCTCCGATCATATCGAAAGGGATCAAGAGCCTCTTTGCCGGAAAGATCACAGTTGACATTCTTGATGCCAGCGCGGTCGCCTTTACCCTGCTGAGAAGAGACTATTTTGCAGGCAACGCCATCGTTTTACTGCTGACCTTTGGCGAGTATCTCGAAGGGCTTACCGAGTACAGGTCCAACAGGCTTCTCCTGAGTCTTTACAAGCACGAATCGGATGTGGTCTGGATCGAGGTGGAGGGAGTTGAGATAGAAATCCCGGTCAGGGATGTGCGTATTGGCGATATAGTTATCTGCGGGTACGGTGAACTCATTTCTGTGGACGGTGTTGTGGCGGAAGGGGCTGCTGCTGTCAACCAGGCATCCATTACAGGGGAGCCCTTGCCGGTGGACACCACTGTCGGTGACGAGGTTTTTTCAGGAACATTTATTGAAGAGGGTCGTATCAAAATCAAGGCCAACCGGGTCGGCGCTGAAGCCACAACTGCCAGAATTAGTCAGTATATAGAAAAATCGCTGAACAACAAGTCGATCATTCAAACCGAGTCCTCGGCCCTTGCGGATCGTCTTGTCCCCCTCACCTTTGGGATGGGTATCGCCATTTTAGCAGTCACAGGCGACTTCCGCAGGGCATCAGCCGTACTGACCGTGGATTACTCCTGCGCATTGAAACTCGTGAGCCCCGTGGCCGTAAAAACCGGTATGAACTCAGCGGCCAAAGGGGGTGTCATCATCAAGGGTGCGCCTGCGCTTGAGGCCGTTGCCAGGGCGGATACATTTATTTTCGACAAGACCGGAACCCTGACAAAAGGATCTCCGGAGGTCACGGATGTAATCTCATTCAATGGCAGTACAGCAAAAGAGGTTCTCAGCCTGGCAGCCGCAGCAGAAGCCCATTATCGCCATCCTGCGGCCGCAGCGATACTCGAAGAAGCGGGCCGTCGCAAGATAACTGTTTCCCAGGCAGCCGAATGCGATTTTATTGTTGCACATGGGGTCTCGGCATTTGTTAATTCGTTTAATGTGCTGGTGGGCAATTTTCATTTTATCGCGGAAGACGAAGGGATCGATTGCTCCGTGAGCGAGGCCAGCGCCGGGAAACTGCTATCTCAGGGAAAGAGCCTGCTTTATGTGGCCAGAGAGGAGAAGCTCATCGGTCTGATAGCGGTTCGCGATATTGTTCGGCCCGAGGCTGCCGCAGCGCTAAATAGGCTCAAAGCGGCAGGAGTAAAACGGCTCGTTGTGCTGACCGGCGATCAGAAAGAAAGCGCCGAGGCCCTGGCCCGGGAGCTGGGTCTTGATGAAATCCACTGGAAACTTTTGCCCGAAGACAAAGGTGATATCATCGAGCAGTTGCAGGAGCAGGGTCATGTTGTGGCTTTTGTTGGGGACGGAGTCAACGATGCGCCGGCCCTTGTCAAGGCAGACGTTGGAATTTCCATGCCCGGTAGCGCTGATCTTGCCAAAGAATCGGCACATGTGGTATTACTTAACGAAGACCTGACGTCTCTTGCCTTTTCCCGTGAGGTTTCTCAGAAGGTCATGTCTGTAATAAGAAAGAACTTTTACATGACCCTGAGCATCAACTCTTTTGCTTTACTGTTTGCGGTATTCGGATTTGTGTCACCGCTTACGGCAGCGCTCATACATAACTGCAGCACGATCGGGCTTCTTGGCTACGCTCTTAAAGCCACTTCCGTCAAGCCCAGGATAGATGAGTAAAAAGTGCCTAAAGTGAGCTAAAGTGCCTAAAATACCTAAAGTTATGGTACGCCTTCGGCGTGCTATAGATTTTAAGGGCTTGGTTATAAGTTTAGATAGAAACAAAGTGAGCAAAGTTGTATGGTGAAAAAAATAAAATTGGTAGCGCCGAAGGCGCATTCCTCAACTTTAGGCACTTTAATATACTTTAGCTCACTTTAGGCACTTCAAAAGTCAGCACCGAAGGTGCGCTAATTCATGGTGTTTAGTGTCGGAATTGAAAACAGTTATTGGAACGGGGGATCGAAAAAATGATGACCCTTGAAGAAGCTTACGCAGGTGACATCCTGCGCTTGGTCCGAATCAGTGACAGCAAACTCGAAGAAAACCTGAACAGAATCGGGTTGTGGCCAGGATCAACGTTTGTCAAGTTTTCGAAAGAAGAAATCGGGTATCAGTCAGTCCGCGTGCGGGGCGAGAAAACAAACGTTGTCCTCGGCGGGGGAATGAGCGCCAAGATCATCGTGACAAGAGCCGATGGCAGCAAGACGCCTCTTTTTGAGATGAACTCAAAGGAGGAAGGCAAGATTGAAGCGTTATCAGGTGGGCCCAAACTATATGAGACCTTGGAGACACTCGGGCTGAAGATCGGAGATCGCATAAAGTTCTTGCGCAAGCTGCCTCCGATGGAATACGTGGCGGTCTTAGACAAAAAAAGGCATCTCCATCTACAGGAAGGGATAGCTTCGAAAATCTGGGGCGTGACTGAAAACCAGGAAATTCAATTTACATCGGCCAGGGTCTGGAAGGAATTTAAAGTGAGTAAACTGCTCGGAGGAACTCGTGCCCAGAGGTATCTGACGAGTTTAGGAATCAAACAGGGGACATCCCTGATCCTGATAGGAATAGAGGAGGGCAAACGAATTGGGTATGGTCCAAAGGGCCATCTCGCCATACAAACCAAGGACGGACTTCATATCTATCTTGGCCCGGTTGAAGCCGATTCCATATATGTGGATGTGGTGTAATGAGTGACCGACTACTTCACCACTCTCAAGGTTATTTGGGATTAAATTGAAAAAAAGGTTGATAAATATCTCCTTTTTAGTTAGAATAATCTAATTTATGTTATAGCATCTAATTATTAATATGGGAACCATGACAGAACAATCATTAAGCCCCACAATAGATGAAAGCCAGTAAAAAGACCGACTTCAACGGGGAGATTTAAATGAATCCTTAAGTTAATGACATTGAGCCGTCAATAGTAAAACAATAATCAGGAGGAGGGGTTATGTCCAAACAAAACTGGATTACAATTGGAGTTACGTTATTTTTAGCATTGTTCATTATTAATTCTAATGCTTTTGCAATAAGCTAGGAAACCGAACAACTGCTGAAAATTCTTGAAAAGAAAAATATCATTACCGACAAAGAAGCTGCTGACATGAGGCAGGAAATGGAATCTTCTTCGCAAGCTGGAGACAAGGAAGCCTATGAAACAAAACTTACGGGTTTGCTTGGGAAATGGGCTGATAAAATACATCCCAGCGCTTGCGTAGAGGTCGAGGCTTCTTATCAAGACTACAATTTCTATGATCCATCAGCAAGAGACACGGACACAAGTGATCTTGTTCTTGCAACAGTCGAAATCGGCTTTGATGTTGATATTGCAAAGCATGTTAAAGCAAGTCTTTTCTTTTTATATGAAGACGACACACCATTTGATGTGGACCAGGGAATCATCACAATTGATGGAGCGGATGTGGTGCCTCTTTATGTTGATTTAGGAAAAATGTATATCCCTTTTGGAATGTTTGAAAGCCATTTTATTAGAGATCCTCTTACCCTGGAACTTGGAGAAACAAACGAAAGTGCTGCTGTCGGAGGTTTCAGGAATGACTGGCTTGAGCTTTCCGTTGGTGCGCCAAGCGAAGCTTGGTGCTTCTTGCAGGGTGAAAGTCCCTGTCGGGTAAGGTTTAGCCAACCGCCCGTATCGAGTGTTGCGTGATTGGGAAGGATAGACATACCGTCGAACGACCCACACGAAGCGTACACAGAGAATCATATAGGCCACAGGAGGGAATGTGCCCTCTGAAGCATGGTACAGCGTCGTTACAAGCATAAAAGCAGTCGGCTATGTTGTTAGCGTAACAGAAGCCAATACTAAAGAATCATTTTGGCGAGATTCCGGAGGGACTGTCGGCGTCCACAGGGCGTGGCATGTATGAAGAGAAGTACACAAGAACTTGGGAGACCCTGTTAGTTTCTGATAGTAAGGGTTGGAATGAAGTACCCGTTTCTCTTGGAAGAAAAAATGGTACATAGGAGATCCAGCAACACAGCGAAATCCCGGTGTTGAGGATGAAACCCTTCGCCCCTCAACAAGTCAGACATGGAACACAAATATTAAAGACGGGGTAGCTACAAGAGAAAATATCAGGTAAGCTTGTCCAACGATAATAAGGAGGCTGGCTGATGACTTACAGGGAGTCATACTCACTCATAGTACTCCGAGACGGGAGAGCCGATCACATGGGGAAGGGGTGAGCAAAGTTATGTAGTCTGTAAAGGAAATATTAACCGGACATGTAGGGCTGGAGAATTGATGCAAACCTCACTGCAGAGAATAGCAGAGAAATCTGCACTACAAAAAGAACACCGATTTCAGAATTTGATGATACTACTCACAGCAGGATTTTTGCATTGGTGCTGGAAGAAACTCAACAAAAAGTCGGCTCCCGGTGTTGACCGGGTAACAGCCTTGCAATATGGAGAGAATCTTGAAGCTAACATAGCAAAACTTGTAGAGAGTGCAAAAGGAGGATGGTATCGGGCAAAACTGATACTCAGGCGTTTTATACCGAAACCTGGAGGTAAATTAAGACCTTTGGGTATTCCGGCAACGAGTGATAAGCTACTTCAAACGGCGGCAACTACGATACTTGAAGCTATATTTGAGCCAATATTTCTGGCTTGCAGCTTTGGTTACAGACCACATTTAGGTGCATTGGATGCGATTAAAGACCTATCCTTTCATCTTCAATTCCGTGGCTATAACTATATTGTAGAAGCCGATATCAAAGGCTTTTTTGATAACATAGACCATAATTTATTAATGGAAATGCTGTCAAAGAAGATAGATGATAAACCGTTTTTGCGACTTATCATTAAGTGGCTCAAAGCAGGTGTATTGGAAGAAAGCAAGGTGATAAATCCGGTAACAGGCACACCGCAAGGTGGTATAATATCACCAATACTTGCCAATATTTATTTACATTATGTTTTGGATGAGTGGTTTGAAGAGGTGGTAAAAGCATACTGTCGAGGTGATGTTTATATGTGTAGATACGCAGATGATTTCGTGTGTGCTTTTCAGTACGAAGACGATGCCAGGCGGTTTTACAAAGCTTTAGGTTTACGTCTGGAAAAGTTTGGACTTTCATTGGCTGAAGAGAAAACACGTATGATGCGTTTTAGTCGGCGGCACATGGAAGATAAAACCTGTTTTGAATTTTTGGGTTTTGCCTGATTTTAAATTTTGGTCGCTGGGGAAAGAACAGAGCCGGGATACCACAGGTTCTGAAACGAACTTCAAAAAAGAAATACAACAACTCATTGAAAAGATTTTCCGAATGGTGCAAAAGTAACAGAAATGTGCGGATGACCGAGCTCTTTTATAAGTTAAACTCTAAACTTCGAGGTTATTATAATTATTATGGAGTCAGAGGTAATTATGACAGTTTGGCATCTTTTTTCTATCATGCCATAAGGCTGTTATTTAAATGGTTAAACAGACGAAGCCAGAGGAAAAGTTATACATGGACAGGTTTTAAGGAATTACTGAAACATTTCGGAATAGCAAAACCACGCATCACGGAAAAAAAACGTCAGAAACAGTTTTCACTGTTCAGTTAGTGCAAACACATAAGCGAATAACTTTGAGGAACCCGGTGCGGTAATTCCGCACGCCGGGGGATGTGAGGGGGCAGCTGGGTAACTGGCTGTCCTACCTTAATGGCATAAGAAATTGAATAAATATGAGTGAGTTAACACCAGATACTATTACACCTAAATTGAGCGATTTTTTACTCGATCTGCGCTGATCTCTTGCGCATAAAGACTTCGCAAAAATCCTCTACATATCCACGGGTATGCCTGCGGTTTTTGCAAATCCTTATGCATCAAGATCTCAACACATATCTTCGCAAAAAATCGCTCAACTTAGGTTACAGCAATTTCTTCAGTAATAATTGCATTGATTGCGCTTATTGTTGCAATCTGGCAAGGAATAGAGACACGCAATCATAATAGGCGAACGTTAACTCCGAAGTTATCTATAACACGGGATTTGCGTAATGAAGCTGAAGATATAGGAATATTTATAGAAAGCGTGGGGCTTGGCCCTGTTATAATTAAGAAAGTCGTCATCACAATTGATGATAAACAATACAATGTTAGCTCGCAAGAAGTTTGGAAGAATGCAATCGGGGAGGACACTTTATTCCCCGTAGGGAAAAGTGACTTCTTACTTGCAGCGGCCAGAGACGGACTTAGTTCCGATAATAAATATAGGCTCCAGCGTGCAACAGATAAAATAGCAGTGACTATTGATTATGCATCTGTATACGGTGATAAGTTTGTTGTACACAAAAGCTGGAATTAGGTGCCTAATAGTTTGCACGCGGACTAGCAAAACTTCGTTGGTTCGCTTCGCTCTATTAACTTCGGTGCGATAGCCTGGGTTAGGCTCGTTTCGCCATGAAATCAATGGTGCTCAATATTACAAGTTCAGCAATAATTGTTCATGAAACATCGAAAAAATCTTGCTAAAGGAACGAATGCCGCTTAACCTTTATGCAGAAGTCTATGAGTCCGGTTCAGTGCCGCAAGGCTGGATGCCTGTTCGTGGTGGTACTCTCAAGTACCCGGTACGTAACCGAGCAGTGCTTCGTGAATTGCGACATTTACGTGTAGGCAGGTGGAAAAAAGTAATCAAGCAGGGGAATTTCGGCGAAGTTCATTACTTTGAACACGAATCCGGTAATGTTGCCGGTGTCAAATTCTTTTCCAGGACGGCAAAAACATGAAACAAAATTATCCATTCCATATCGTTCTCTCGGATTCATGTGGAAAACCAACACAGCAGTTGGAACTCTTTGCACTTTTGAATCTGGGAATAGCCCAGTCATTAGCCAGTGGGGTCCTGAGTGCTACAGAGTCTATTCAACGCTTTTACCATGCTGACAATTGTCTCTATGTACGAAAACATCTCAGAAGCAAACAGGCCAATGCAATCATGAGTCATGGGGTACAGTTACCAGACCTTTTTGATTGTTTGCCAGCGGAGGAGGCACAGCGTGAGTTTTTCCATGAACTGGAGACGATACGCTCTTTATGTTTGAAGCTTTTAGAGAAAGGGCGTTGCCTTGGCGTTTCAAATCTTGACCGGATAGAACTTGAACGGCATAAAGGCCTATCGGGATAGGGACACCCCTCACAAGGGCACCCCTCCCACACCCAATGGCATTCACTTAAGCTTTTGTATTAATTTTAACAAGTTACCTGTACTTGACATAATCGTATTTTTGTGCATTGCGTATTTTGTTAGAAAATTAGGCAGGATTAATCCTAATGCATATTTTATTAATTTTGTCAAATATTACGTAATTATTTGAAATTGCACTGAAAAGCTTAAGTGAATGCCATTGCTCCCACACCACGCAGCATACGGGTCCGTACTGCGCGATTCGGCTGATCAGGCAGAATCAGACCCAGGAGGACGTAAAACCCAAGCAATTGATACCACTTGTTTTCCCTCCAA